>WNFD01001958.1_pt1 | contig 35504 bp, 32 predicted proteins | sample 5400491 | NCBI WGS metagenome assembly WNFD01 (sample SAMN13153343, study PRJNA577476) | soil metagenome | isolation source: 120 cm saprolite under Douglas fir tree site 2 hole 2 replicate 2 | place: USA:California | collected 2015-04-18 | reverse complement strand
AGTCCAGGAGACTGACGCTGGCCGCCCCAAACGTGCCCAAGCTGTATAAGTCGCGCTGGCTCTGGTAGAGCCGATCCTCGTGATAGGGGTCGTGCGGATGCACCGCCAACATCCGCAGCACTGTGGTCGTGTCCACATGCCGCACACCGCGCACTGCGATCTCACCGATGGCGGCCGAGGGCCCCGGTACGGCCTCGAGCGACACCTGGGCCGTTTTGGTCGCTGCGTCCGCGTCGAAGTTGCGGAGCACTTCGGTCCAGGGATAGCCACGATTGCGCAGCCAGCGCGCGAGGGTGTCGGCCGACGCTTGAAGCAGGAAGCGGTCGAAGGGGTCGCCGACCTGCAGCGGCAGGGCGCGACGCAGCCTCCGAAGATCGAACGCCGCCGAGTCGAGCCCGAGGAGATCGAACTTCGTCACCCGCAGCGGCTCGCCTTCGGTGATGCGGAACGTTACCCACACATCCTTCGCGGTCCGCCGTACCAGTGTATCCACCACCGCGTTCACGTAGCCGCCCTGACGGTACAGCAACAACAAGCGGACCACGTCGCGCCGGAATTCCAGCTCGTCGAAATAGCGCCGTTCCCCCAGCCCGAGCCAGCGCAGCCACCATTTCGTGGCGAAGGCGCCGGAGCTAGTCGTGGCGATCGCCGTGCTGAGCGCGTAGTCGTCGATGGCATGGTTGCCGACGAAGGATAGTCCGCGCACGACCCGCTGCTCCTGTTGGGCGCCGAGCGGCGGGGGAACCGCCGCCGAGACGGCGACGAGCGCGGAGATAATGAGAGCACGCAATTGACTCAGTCCGACAGCATCCGTATGTTGACGGCCTTCCACCCCACTGTCAACCTTTTCGACACCGACCGGCATGCGATTGTTTCGACTCTGGGCCGCCGCCGCACCGCTGATCCTCGTCGCCTGCGGGTCGAAGTCGGGTGGCGCGACCTCGCTCGCGTACTACGAGACCTACGACCCACGCTCCCTCGACCCCGCCCTCTCGACCGATGTGCCGACAGGGGAAATGGTCTCTTACGTCTTCGACGGGCTCACCGCCTTCGATGTGAACGGCCGGCTGCTCCCCGGCCTCGCCGACCGGTGGACGATCGGCCGGGATGGGCAGCGCTACGTGTTCCACCTGCGCCCGGGGGTCAGGTTCCATGACGGACGGCCTCTGAAGGCGACGGACGTCCGCGCGAGCTTCCTCCGGGTGCTGGATCCGGCCTCGACTGGCGGGCGTGCCTGGCCGCTCTACCCGATTGCCGGGGCGCAGGCCTACGCCGCGCGGGCGGCGACTGAGGTGCGCGGCATCCAGGTACTGGGCGATACGGCCGTGGCGTTCGACCTCACCGAGCCGCTCGCGGTCTTCCCGAAGTTCCTGGCGATGCCGGTCGTAGCGATCGTGCCCGCTCCCGCGCCCGCTGACCTCGCCGCCCACCCGGTCGGTACCGGGCCGTGGCGCTTCGTCGCATGGCAACACGACGATTACCTGCTGTTCGCGAAGAACCCCGGCTACTGGGGCGGCCCACCGCTCGCCGATACGCTGAGCGTGCGCATCATCCCCGAGCCGCTCACCCAGGCCGCCGAGTTAGAGGCCGGCCGCTTGTCGGCGGTCGAGGTACCGTTCGGAGAGGGGGCGCGCTGGCGCGCGCAGCGCCCCGACTGGCTGCAGGGGAAGCCGGCGCTGCGGGTGATTTATGTCGCCCTTAACACTCGGCGTGGTCCGCTCACGGACGTGCGCGTGCGCCAGGCGATCAACTACGCCGTGAACGTCCCGGAGATCCTTCGAACGGTGTGGGACGGGCGCGGCGTCGTGGCGCGCGGGGCCATCCCCCCGCTGCTGGCTGGCGCCGACACCTCGCGCGTGGGTTATGAGTTCGATCCGGCCAAGGCCCGCCAGTTGCTGGCTGGCGCGGGCTACCCCGGCGGCCTCGCGATTCAGCTGTGGCGGAGCTCGAGCAACGTGGTGCTGGGCCGCGTTGCGCTGGCCGTGCAGGCCGACCTCGAGCGGGTCGGCATCCGCGTGGAGTTGGTGGATCGCGATGCCTCTAGCCAGCGGCAAGCGGCGCGCTCGGGTAAGGCCGACATGGCGCTGCTCGACTGGTGGGCCGATTACCCCGACGCCGACAACTTTCTATTCCCACTGTTTTACAGCGGCAACTTCGGGCCGGGCGGGAACTACGCCTTTTACCGGGATCCGATCACCGATTCGCTCATCCTGCGCGCGCGCCGTACCGCCGACGACCCCGCGCGCACGGCGCTGTATCGCCGGATCGACGAGCGCGTCTACCGCGCCGCCCCGTGGCTGTATTTGTGGTTCCCCGTCGATCTGTGGGCCAAGCACCCCAAGGTCCAAGGGTGGGAATTCCCGGTGATCTCCAACGGCCAGCGCTGGACGGGGGTGCGTCGCCTCCCGTGATCCGGATGCTCGGGCGCCGCCTCCTGCTGACGGTGCCTACGGTGTTCGGGGTGCTGGTCGTGGCCTTCCTGCTGCTCAACGTGGTGCCGGGCGACCCGGTGCTCGAGATGGTGGGGGAACGAGCCGACTCGGCGACCATCGCGCGGCTGCGTGCCGAGTTGCACCTCGACGATCCACTCCCGGCGCAATTCGGCCATTACCTCTGGGCCGTCGTGCGCGGCGACCTCGGGCGCTCCTATATCACGCGCCGGCCGATCGCCTGGGACCTGGCGGAGCGTTTCCCCAAGACGGTGCAACTCGCTCTGGCCGCGATGACCTTCGCCGCGGTTACCGGCATCGCGCTCGGCGTCCTCGCTGCCGTGCGGCCGGGGGGCGCGTTCGACCGGATCGCGATGCTGCTGTCATATCTCGGGGTCTCGTTCCCGGTCTACTGGGTGGGGCTGCTGCTGATCCTGCTGTTCGCGGTCACGCTGCACTGGTTGCCGCCGTCGGGCTCCGGGGGGCTGGCCTATCTCGTCCTCCCCGCCGCCACGCTCGGGATGCGGTCAGTGGCGGTGCTCGCCCGCATGACGCGCGGGGCGATGCAGGACGTGCTGTCGAGCGACTTCATTCGGACGGCCCGGGCCAAGGGCCTGCCGGAGCTCGCGGTGGTTGGCCGGCACGCCTTGCGGAACGCTCTCATTCCCGTGATCACCGTGCTGGGGCTGGACGTTGGCAACTATCTCACGGGGAGCCTGCTCACCGAGACGATCTTCGCCTGGCCCGGCGTCGGGCGTTACGTGCTGTCGGCCATTGAGAAGCGCGACCTCCCCGCCATCCAGGGGAGCATCCTGTTCCTGTCGGTCGTCTTTGTCGTCGTGAACCTCTTGACGGATTTGGTCTATGCGAAAGCTGATCCTCGCATCGCTTACGATTAGCGCCGGCCTGGCGGCGCAGACGCCGGCGCCGGCCGGCCGTACCAGGCCGCTTCGCGGCTCACTCGAGCAGCGCCTCACCACTCTGCTTGACGCGCCGCCGTTCGATCGGGCCACCTGGGGCGTCTTGGTGCAGGACGACCGCGGACGGGTGCTCTACCAGCGCAACGCCGACCGCTACCGCGTCCCCGCGAGCAACACCAAGCTCGTCGTGACGGCCGCCGCGACCGTGCTGCTCCCCACGGACTACCGCGTGCGCACGAGCCTCTACGTCAACGGACGGGTGCAGGACGGGGTGTTGTACGGCGACCTGGTATTGTACGGCCGTGGGGACCCGACGTGGTCGCAGCGCTGCTATTCGGTGGACACGTTGGCGCCGGGAGGCTGCGATTCCGCGTTCACGGTGGTGGACCGCCTCGCTGACTCGGTGCGCGCCCGTGGGATCCGCCGCATTACGGGGAAGGTGGTAGGTGACGGCTCGGCCTTCGAGCGGACGCTGGTGCATCCCGCCTGGAACGCGTTCGATCTCAACTGGTGGTACGCAGCCCCGGTCTCCGGGCTCGGGTTCCACGACAACAGCGTGGACTTCACCATCGCACCGGGCGCCGCGGTGGACGCACCGCCCACGATCACTTGGTCACCCGATGTCGGGCTGTTCACCTTCGAGAACCGGGCGCGCACGGTGCCCGCCGATTCGGGCACCACGATCGGAGACAACTTCTTCCGCACGCCGGGAGCCGGGACCTGGGACATCTGGGCCCAAGGCACGGTGGCGTTGGGGCGTAAGCCGTGGATCGAGAGCTTCGCGGTCCCGGACCCGAACTTGTATGCGGCGCGGGCGCTCGCCACGGCGCTCCTGCGCAAGGGGGTCAGCGTCGAAGGGGGCACGGCCGGCACCACCGATTCGCTCGCCTACCGCGCGGTGCGCTGCTGCACATCCCCCCCACCTGCTTCCCTCGTCGAGTACTCGGGGCGGCCGCTGGGAGAGCTGATCTTCCCGATACTCAACTCCAGTCAGAACTGGTTCGCGGAGATGTTGCTCAAGATTCTCGGGCGGGAGCTGCGGGGCCAGGGATCCTGGGAGGCTGGGCTGGAGGTGGAGCGGCGCTTCTTGATCGACTCGGTCAAGATCGACTCCACCGCCTTCGGCCTCGAGGACGGCTCCGGACTTGCCGCGGGGAACCTCATCACGCCGCGCGCGTTCGTGCAGCTGCTCACCTACATGCGCCGCCATCCCAAGAGCGCCGCCTTCGTGGCCGCCTTGCCCCATTCGGCCCAGCCCGGCTCGCTGCTCAAGCGTTTCGTGGGCACGCCCTTTGAAGGGCACGTCACCGCCAAAACGGGGAGCATTGACCGCGTGAACAGCCTGTCGGGTTTCCTGGACCGGCCCGACGGCCGCACCTACATCTTCAGCGTCCAGGCCAACGCCCACAGCGTGCCGTACCGGCAGATGCTGGCGCAGATTGATTCCGTTGTGGTGGAGATTGGGAAGACGAGATAGCCGCCGGCCCTCAGCCGTCAGTCGTCAGGGACCGATGGCTGACCGCCGACGGCTCAGTCGTCTTTCTGTCCGAACAGGGCCATGTTGCTCGAGTGCCCCGGCTCGATTTTCGCGGCGGGATTAATGAAGTGCACCGCGTGGTTGACGGCGATGCATGCTTCGGCGGCACCGGTGGCGATGAGCTTGAGCTTGCCCGGGTAGGTCGTGATGTCCCCGGCCGCGAAAATGCCGGGGATGGTGGTGGCCATCGTCTGGGTGACCCGGATGTCGCCTTTTTCGAGGTCCAGGCCCCACTCGGCAATGGCCCCGAGCGAGGAGATGAAGCCGAGTTGTGGCAACACGGCGTCGATCCCGACGGTCTCCTCCTCCTTCGTTTTGCTGTTCACGATGGTGACGCGCTCGACGGCGTCTCCCCCGTGAATCGCCTTCACCTCCCAGAACGTGCGCAGCTCCATCTTCTGCTCGGCGCACAGGCGACGCACCTGGTCCACCGTCGCCTGATGGGCGCGGAATCCATCGCGCCGGTGGATCATGAGGATCGATTTCGCGATCCCTTGGAGGTTGACGGCCCAGTCGAAGGCCGAATCTCCACCCCCCACGATGATTACCCGCCGACCCGCGAATTCCTGGGGCTTCAACACCCTGTCGTACAAGCCCCGGCCCAACCAGCGATCGGCGTCCTTAAGGGGCAGTTTGCGGGGCGTAAAGGCGCCGATCCCGCCGGCGATGAGCACGGTGCGGGACGGATACTCGTCGTTCTCGGTCACCACGACGAACGGCGGCTTGCCGTCTTCCCCCTGGCGCTTCAGGCCGACCACCTTCTCGCCCAGATGGACCGGCGCGCCGAACTGGAGCCCCTGCTCGGCCATCCCCTTCACCAGGTCTTTGGAGAGCACCTTGGGGAAACCGGCGACGTCGAAGATGTATTTCTCCGGATAGAGGGCCGTGAGCTGGCCCCCCACCTGATCGAGGTTGTCGATCAGCCGGCAGGACGCGCCACGCATCCCGGCGTAGAACGCCCCGAACAGCCCCGTCGGGCCGGCTCCGATGATCGTGATATCTTTGACGTCCTGCATGCGGCAAGGGTAACGGGAGGCTATGCGGCGAGCAAGCGCGGCGGCCTTGATCTTCTGCGCGGCGGGCTGCGCCAGCGCGAGCGTCGCCGGCTTCGGCTCCAAGGCCGCCCTGGGTTGGACGCTGGGCGGCGAGGTCCACCTGTTTCTCGTCGACAGCGAAAGCACGCGAGGTGTCTACAGCCGCATTGTGCGCGCCCACCTGGCCGCCGCGCCCGCGAGCTTTGATTCCGCAGTAGCGCGGCGCCCAGTGGTGACCCTCGCGGCCGAAAGTCTGGGCGCGCATGCGGCCGCGGACGTCGCCACGATCCTTTCCGCGAGCGGCGCTGCGCCGGCCGAGCTGCGGCTCATCCGGTTGCACGCCAGCGGCGACTGCCTCGTGCCCGGCCCCGTGACCGAGCTGGTCTATGCTTTCACGGCACCGGCGCTCCCCACGGCGCCGCGATCCCATACCCCCGTCGTCGGCCTCCTCGAACATCTCTCCCCCTCCCCCCAAGCCCCGAGCCGCCGGCCCGTCAGTCGTGCGCTCACCGGGGAGGATGCGCGACGCTACATCCGCCGGGCGGCGTTGGCCGCCGAGCGACGGACCGCTCGGCATGACGCAACGCCCGGCTGGCCACTCGCCGCACGGCTGGCCGTAGACCCGGACGTCGCCGCGGACGCGGGGGAAGTCCTTCCCATAGACGGCGCGAGCGATGACGGGACGGTGGCGGTCGGATTCCGCGTCCGGTTTCTCGAAGCGGATGGAGACACCGTGTTGGTGAGTGGCGTGGCGGTAACGAGCCAAGGCGACACCCGGCTGCGATGGATCCTGGAGCCGACCCGCGCCCCGTTGCACGGGGGCCTGCTCGCGCGCGACCCCGCCGATCCGGCCTCCGGTCGCTATGCCCTGCGCGGAGTCGTGTTCGATCCGGCAAGCCACCCGCTGCTCCTCGTCGACCGCGTCGCCGACGTCTCCCCTCTCGGATCGCGCAGCCTTGCCGTGGCGGTCGACGGGGGGGCCGTCGTGGCGACCCAGCCGCTCGCGCTCCGGTGTCGCTGAGCGTAGGTTCCGCCGCGTGAGGATCTACACGAAGACCGGCGATGGTGGGGAGACCGGTCTGTTCGGCGGCGAGCGGGTCCCCAAGCACCACCACCGGGTCGAGGCTTACGGCGAGGTGGACGAGGTCAATGCGGCGATCGGTCTGGCGCTCGCGCTCGAATCCACCGCCTTCCACCGAGACATGCTCCAGACTATTCAACGCGACTTGCTGACGATCGGCGCCGAGCTCGCCACGCCCGATCCACAGAAGATCGCCAAGGCGCTACGCGGCCGGCCGGTCCTCGGCCAGCTCCAGGTCACCGCCCTGGAACAGGCGATCGATCAGCAGGAGGCGACCCTGCCCCCGCTCCAGCAGTTCCTCCTCCCGGGCGGGACCCCCAAGGCCGCGGCGCTCCACCTCGCCCGCACCGTCTGCCGGCGGGCGGAGCGGACCGTGGTCGCGCTCTCGGGCGAAGCGCCGGTCAGCCCCGCCATCCTGCGATACCTGAACCGGCTCTCCGACCTGCTGTTCGTGCTCGCCCGCGCCGCCAACCTGGCCGCCGACGTCCCCGACGTGCAGTGGTGACGATTCGCGTCTCCCTTTCCGAGCACCGCGACGCCTCTTATGACATCCTGATCGGCCGCGGGCTGCTCGCGGAACTCCCGGCACTGTTGCGGCGAGAGTGTCCGGCCTCCGCGTACGCGGTGATCTCCGATTCTCACGTGGGGCCGCTGTACGGCGAGAGGGTCGTGCGGGAGGCGTCAGGTGTCGGCTGCCAGGTGGAGCTGGTGACGTTTCCGGCGGGCGAGTGGAACAAGACGCGCGAAACCTGGGCGGCCCTGTGCGATCGCATGGTCTCCCTGCACTACGGGCGCGACGCAGCGGTCGTGGCCCTGGGAGGCGGGGTGGTGGGCGACTTAGCCGGCTTCGTGGCCGCCACTTACCTGCGTGGCGTCGCCTACGTGCAGGTGCCGACGACTCTCCTCGCGATGATCGATTCCTCCGTCGGCGGCAAGACGGGCGTCGACGTGCCGGCCGGCAAAAACATGCTCGGCGCGTTCCATCAGCCGCGGCTCGTCGTGACCGATCTCGAGGTGCTCGGCACCCTCCCACCCGCCCAGCTCGCCGCCGGCATGGCGGAGGCACTGAAGCCCGCGGTCATCGCTGACGCCGAGTATTTCACGCTGTTGGAGCNNGGGGGGCGCCTGGCCGCAGCGGGACCCTGGGTTTCTGGAGCGCGTGGTCACCCAGTCGGTGGCGATCAAGGCGCAGGTGGTTGCAGCGGACGAGCGAGAGGCCGGCCGCCGCGCCGTGCTCAACTTCGGGCACACCGTGGGGCATGCAGTTGAAACCGTCGCCAAGTTCACCGTGTCGCACGGCGAAGCGGTGGCGATCGGAATGGCGGCCGAGGCCCGGCTCGCCGAACGGCTGGGGCTTGCCGAACAGGGCACGGCGGAGCGGATCGCCCGGGCACTGAAGGCATACGGGCTGCCCTTCGAGGTGCCCGGGGTTGCGTCTCCCGATGATTTGCTGGCAGCGATGCAACACGACAAGAAGGTGCGGGCGGGGGCCATCCGGTTCGCGCTCCCGGCTCGGATCGGCGAGATGCACGGCGATGCGCGGCGGGGTTGGACCGTGACGGCTCCGGCAGCGGAGGTACGGGAGGCGTTGTTTTCCAAGCATTAGTCTTGTTGCCTCAACGTCTTAGGTCAGTGATTCCCACGTCTCCACACGTTTTCCACGAGCGTCGGTACAAATTCGCTTTCCACATATCGTGTGGATAGTGGACAAACGGTAGAGTTGTGAGGTCGTGCAGCAATTTGTGATGTGGAAAACGGCACAAATTTGCACCAATTGGCAGTGAGTCCTATATTGGCGAGCGTTTGGAGTCGGTCACTATGGCGGCAGCTGTTCCGCCGTCTCAACACCACGTCAGCGCCCTCGTGGGAGTCCCGCGCATGGCCCGATCGACGACAGGCAAGGCGAAAGCGTTCTTTCGCACCAACCCGTCGGGTGCATTCGACCAATACCTCCAGGACATCCAGAAGCTGCCGTTGATTAAGGACCCCGCCGAGGAGCGCCGACTGGCGCGGCGGGTGCAGCGCGGGGACGAGAAGGCCGCCGAACGGCTCGTCACCGCCAACCTCCGATTCGTGATCTCCTACGTCAAGAAGTACCAGGGACACGGCCTCGACCTCTCTGAGCTGGTTGCCATCGGCAACGAGGGGTTGCTCAAGGCCGTGAAGAAGTTCGATCCCGATCAAGGGGTGAAATTCATTTCGTACGCGGTGTGGTGGGTGCGCCAGGCGGTTCTCAAGGCGCTCGCCGAGCAAACCCGCAGCGTGCGCATCCCGCTGAACCAGAACTCGCAGCTCATCCGGATGAGTCGCACCGAGACCTACCTATCCCACGAGCTGGGGCGGGAGCCCACCGACAACGAGATCGCCCAGGCGCTCGAGGACACGGTCGAGAACGTCCGCACCGCACGCCGCATGACGGCGGCCGAGCTCTCGCTCGACGCGCCAGTGGACCGCACCGACAAGGACGCGGCCACACTCGGCGAGCGGTTCGCCGGCCAGGAGGGCGGCGAGATCGAGGACCGCACCGACGGCAAGCTGATGCGCGAGTTCATCGACCGCATCTTTCAGAAATACCTCACTCCGCGCGAGCGCAAGATCCTCTATCTCTACTACGGCCTCGAGGAAGGCAGCGAGGCGATGACGCTGGAAAAGATCGGGGCGCTGATGGGCGTGACGCGAGAGCGAATCAGGCAGATCAGAGAACGGGCGTTCGAAAAACTCCGTGAGTCGCCTGACGGGAAGGCGCTCAAGGGGTTCTGGAGAGCAGCCTAGCAGGACGGGCAACGGCTAGCGGTACAGACGCACCGCAGTGAATCGAAAGCGGAGCCAGGAAGAGCTTGTCCTGACTCCGCTTCGCTGTTTCGGGCCGTGGGTCTACACGTCTCGTCTTTGCCCCGCCTGTATACTATTACCTCATGTCTCGGGAACTCCCCATTTTTCCCCTCCCGGTCGTCCTCTTTCCTGGGACCACTCAGCCACTGCACATCTTCGAGCCCCGGTACCGCCGCTTACTGGCCGATTGCCTAGCCGGCGACAAGCGTTTCGGCATCGCGTATCACCCGGCCCCCGCCGCCAAGGGCGGCCAGGAGGGAGGGGGGGCGGGGGAGAGGGAGCCCGACGCGGTCCCCTCGCCGGGGGTCATCGGCTGCGTGGCGGTGATTCGTTCCACGACTGCGCTCCCCGACGGCCGCGCGAACATCCTGACGGCCGGCGAGCGGCGCTTCACACTGGTCCAATGGGTGCCGAGTCCCCTGCCCTACCGCCTCGCCCAAGTTGAGGAGTTCGACGATGAACCAGGGGATGCCCCCGAGGCGGCGGCGCTGGCGGCAGCGGTGCGGCAGGATTTCGCACGGCTCGAGAGCGCCCTGGCCGTCCTGACTGACCGGGACGACCAGGAGATCAAGCTGTCGACCGAGCCGTTGTCCCTCTCCTTCCAGGTGGCTGCGGCGCTAGAGCTCGAACCCGAGGCCAAGCAGGCACTGCTCGCTATCCGCAACACCGCCGACCGGCTGCGGCGCCTCGCCGCCCTGCTGGTCCCCCTGTGCGCCGACGCTGAACGGCGCGCCGTCGTCCGGCAGCGCGCCCGGGGCAACGGGAAAGGCGGAGCGCACCCCCAGATCGAGCCGGCGGCATGAGCGCCCCGGACCGCAACGGCGGATCGTTGGCGGCGGAGTTAGCCGCACTCGTAGGGCCGAGTCACGTCCGGATTGCCCCAGCCGAACGTGCCGCGTACGCGATGGACGGCCTGCCCACGCATCGCCGGGTGCCCGGAGTCGTCGTGCTGCCGGGAACGCGGGACGAGGTGATCGCGGTCGTGCGCCTGCTCGCCGCGCGGGGGGTGGCGTTCGTACCGCGAGGCGCAGGCACTGGGCTCTCCGGCGGCGCGCTCGCTGAGCCGGAGGCGGTGCTGCTCGTGCTCACGCGGCTGAACCGGATCCTCAAAATTGATCCGGCGAACCGCTGCGCAGTGGTGGAGCCGGGCGTCGTCAACGTGAAGCTCTCGGCCGCCGCCGCGCCGTACGGGCTGCTCTATGCCCCCGATCCGTCCAGTCAGACGGCCTGCACGATTGGCGGCAACGTGGCGGAGAACTCCGGGGGCCCTCACTGCCTCAAGTACGGCGTGACCAGCAATCACATCCTCGCCCTCGAGGTGGTGCTCGCCGACGGCCGTGTCGTCACGCTCGGCAGCCCTGGCGGGGAAGCGTGGGGGCCGGACCTGGTGGGTGTGTTCGTCGGCTCGGAAGGCAACTTCGGGGTCGCCACGCGCATTACCGTCCGGCTCCTTCCCGTGCCGCGGGCGGTGCGCACGCTGCTCGCCGACTTTGTTTCCCTGCGGGGGGCGGGCGAGGCCGTCTCGGCGATCATCGCGAGCGGCGTGGTCCCGGCGGCGCTGGAGATGATGGACCAGTCCTGCGTCCGGGCAGTGGAGGATTCGGTGTACGCGGCGGGGTACCCTCGGGACGCCGCGGCGGTGCTCCTGGTCGAGCTCGACGGGCGGAGCGACCAGGCCGTTGACGAGGAGGCCGAAGGGGTCGCGGGGTTGCTCGTGACGCACGGGGCCCGGGCGGTGCGGCGCGCGGCGGACGCGCTGGAGCGGGAGCGGCTGTGGCAGGGGCGAAAGAAGGCGTTCGGCGCCATGGGGCGGCTGTCGCGAGACCTCGTGGTGCAAGACGCCGTGGTGCCGCGCTCGGCGCTCCCTGAGGTCCTGGAAACGATCGGGCGCATCGCCGCCCACTACGGCCTCGTCGTGAGCAACGTGTTCCACGCGGGCGACGGTAACCTGCACCCCAACATCTCCTTCGACGGCAGCGACCTGGCGCAACGCGCGCGCGTGGAGCAGGCGAGCGCCGAAATCATGGAGGCGTGCATCGGCGCCGGGGGCACGATCACCGGGGAGCACGGCGTGGGCCTCGACAAGCTCAGGTACATGCCCCTCATCTTCGACGGCGACTCGCTGGGAGCGATGCACGCGGTCCGGCGCGTGTTCGACCCGGAGGAGCGAGTGAACCCGGGCAAAGTGGTCCCGCTGCACGCGTGCCGGGAGTGGAGTAGCACCGCAACGCGGAACGGGGAACGCGGGGCTCGGACGGATGCGTCGTTCAACTCCGCGTTCCGCCTGCCGCGCCCCGCGCTAAACCCGGAGGGCTCCCAGTGACGATCGTCGACAAGGTCCGCGCGCTGCTGGGCGAGGGCGCACTCCTCGAAGCCGCCCGGGCCGGCGAGGTGCCTCGGGTCGCGCCGGGCTCCCCGGACGCGGTCGCGCTCCTGCTGCGCACAGCGCACGAAGAGGGCTGGCACGTGCGGGTGGAGGGCGCGGGCACCTGGCTGCCGCCCGACGCACCGGCCGATCTGGCGCTCACGACGCGTCGGCTCGACCGCATCCCCGCGATTCAGCCGCAGGACTTGATGGCCACAGCCGAAGCCGGGATCGGCTGCGACCAGCTGCGCCAGCAGTTAGCCGATCACGGCGCCTGGCTCGCGATCGACCCGCCCGGGCTGGCGGGGCGCACCCTGGGCTCCGTCGTAGCCACCGCCACGGCGGGACCGCTGCGCAGCGGCTTCGGCGCCATCCGCGACCACCTGCTCGGGGTCACCTTCGTGACCGGTGACGGCCGCATGATCCAGAGCGGCGGCCGGGTGATGAAGAACGTGGCGGGCTACGACCTGACACGGCTCCAGGCTGGGGCGTTCGGTGCATTCGGGGTCATCGTGCTGGTGCATCTGCGGCTGCGGGCTTTGCCCCGTGCCGACGTGACGCTGGTGCTCGAGGGCGCGCGCGAGGACCTGGCACGCGTGGCGGACGACATCCGCGCGGCCGGACTCGCCCCTGCGGCGCTCGAGCTCGTCTCCCCCGCGCTGGCCCGGCGGGAGCGGTGGGTGCTGGCCGCGCGGGTCGCCGGCTCCGACGCGCTCGTCGCCTCGGAGGAGACCGAGCTGCGCGCGGCAGCCGGCGGACGGCTGGCGCCGCTGCGCGCCGAGGAGGCGCACGCGTTTTGGATGCGGGCGGCCGAAAGCCTGGCCACGCGGCCCGTGACGTTCCGCGTCGGCGGGCTCCCCGACAGCACGGACGAGCTGCTCGACCTGCTGCAGCACCAAGTGGGGGATGAGTGGGTCTCGGCCGCCCCGGGGACCGGGGCGATCCGGTGGGCGGGCGAAACCACTGCCGACCGGCTGCGGCGGCTGCGGCGCGCCCTGGCTGTCCTCGAGGTCCCTCTGACCCTCGAGCGCGCGCCGTGGGAGCTGCGCAGCGCGGTGGGGCACTTCGGCGCCTACCGCGAGGGTGTGGGGCCGCTCGTCTCCGGGCTGCGCAAGACGTTTGATCCGCACGGCGTCCTCGTCTCGGCAGTCGCAGGCGATGAGTGAACGCGGCGGCTTCGCCGCGCTCGACGCCTGCGTCCACTGCGGTTTCTGCCTGCAGGCGTGCCCCACTTTCCTCGCCACGGGGGACGAAGCCGACAGCCCGCGCGGCCGCATCGAGCTGATGCGTGAGCTCGAGCGCGGCGAGCTCTCCCCCGACGACATCGCTCTGACGATCCACCTCGACCGCTGCCTGGGCTGCCGCGGGTGTGAGCCGGTGTGCCCCTCCGGCGTCGGCTACGGACGCGGACTCGAGGCGGCGCGGGCACTGATTGCCCAGCGGCACCGCCCGCCGCTGATCGCGCGACTCGCGCTCCGAGCTCTCACCGGACCGGATGTGTCGCGCCTGCTCTACGCCCTGGCGCGACTGCTGCGGGCGACGGGGATCCCCCGTCGAGTGGCCGGGTGGGGCAGTTTCGGATTCGCCATGGGAATGCTGGCCGCGACGAAGCCAACGCGGAACGCGGAGGTTGGAAGGCGGTACCGCGAGACCACCCGTTCTTCGAGTGCTGCGTCCACCGTTCCGACTGCCGCGTCGCTCTTCAGAGGCTGCGTCATGCAGGGCCTCTTCTCCCACGTCCACGACGCCACGGTGCGCACGCTCGCGGTGAACGGCATCGTGGTGGAGGACGTGCCCGACCAGGTGTGCTGTGGGGCGCTGCACGCCCACGCCGGGCTGCAAGACGAAGCGCGGCGGCTCGCACGGATGAACATCGCGGCATTCGGCGAAGGACACGGGCCGATCGTCGTCAATAGCGCGGGTTGCGGGGCGATGCTGAGAGAGTACAGCCACCTGTTGCACGATGACCCCCCCCCCACATCCGAGCTCGGGGCGAGGTTCGCAGCACGAGTGCGCGATGTCACCGAGCTGCTGGCGGAGCGGGGACCGGTGCCGGGCGCGCCGCTAGACCGCCGTGTGGCGTACGACCCTCCGTGCCACTTGCTGCACGCCCAGCGCGTCGCCGCTGCGCCGCTCGCGGTGCTGCAGGCGATCCCGATCCTCCAGCTCGTCGCGACGCCCGACGCAGCCCAATGCTGCGGTGCTGCAGGCCTGTACACGCTGGTCCAGCCGGACATGTCCCGCGCGGTCCTTGCGCCCAAGCTCGCCCAGCTGCGGGAGGCCGCGCCGCAGGCCGTCGCCACCGGGAACCCCGGTTGCATCATGCAACTCGGTGCCGGGCTGCGAGCGGCCGGAGGACCCGCAACGCCAGTCGTTCACCCCGTGGAGCTGCTCGACGCCTCTTATGCGGCCGCGGGTCTCTACGGGTGAGCACCCGGCGCCTCCGCACCGATGACGGGGTGGAGCTCGCGCTGCACCGCCTCCGCGCCCATCGCGACCGCCGCGCCGCGGCGCTGCTCGTGCACGGCGCCTTCTCGAGCCACACCGCCTGGCTGCAGGCCGGCGGTGGCCTCGCGCACTTTCTTGGCGAGCGCGGCTTCGACGTTTGGCTCGCCGATCAGCGTCATCATGGCGGCAGCGCGCGGGAACCTCGCCCCTTCGCCTGGCGGTTTGAAGACTTGATCCTGGGCGATGCCCCGGCGCTGGTCGCGCGCGTAATGGAAGAGACCGACGGAGCGCCGCTGGCCTGGGTGGGGCACTCGGCGGGCGGCGCGGTCGGCCTCGCCTGGCTCGCCCGACTAGGCCGCGCGGCCCCGCTGGCGGCTATGGTCACGCTCGGCACGCCTGGGCCGTCGGGCATGCGCCTCGCGCGCCGAACGCTCGCCCTTGGCGCCATCGCGATCTGCCGCGCGCTCGGGCGGTTCCCTGCTCGCGCCCTCCGCATGGGCGCCGAGGACGAAGCGGCCCTGGTGCTGGGCGACTGGATGAGTTGGAACACGGAGGGCCGCTGGGTGGGCCGGGACGGGTTCGACTACCTTGCAGCACTGGCTGCCGTGCGGACCCCCTACCTTGGCGTCGCCGCCGAGAACGACCGCCTGTTCGCGCCAGTCGACGCCTGCAGACAAGTGGTGAGCGCCGTGGGTGCGGCCCGCAAAGCCCTCCGCCTGGTGCCGCACCTCGATCACCGCGGCATGCTGCTCGACCCGCGCGCGCGCGATTCCTGCTGGCCGCAGGTCAGCGACTGGCTGGAGGAAACGCTCCGAACGTGACTGCCCCGCTCCTTCCCGATCTCCCGCGTGTGACGCGACTGCAACCGGAGCAGATCACCCCTGCGCTGACGCAGGCGCTCCGCGCCGGCGCCTTTTTGGCGCCGGCGGAGGTGGCCGTGCTGGCGCTCGTCGGGCCCGGCGCCGTCAGCTGCTTCCAGGGCTTGCTCACCAACGATGTCGAGAAGGCAGGCGACGGCGCCTTCGTGTACGGCGCCCTCCTGACCCCCAAGGGAATGATTGTGGTGGACGGCTGGGCGGCGCGTCAGGGAGCCGAGGTAGCGTTCACCGTGCCGGCGGTCGGACGGGAGCGCACGGTCGCGATTTTTCAGAAGTCCGTGCCGCCCCGGCTCGCGCGCCTCGAAGACCGCACTGAGGAGACGGTGGTGATGCGCCTGGGGGGCATGCGCGCGCTCGTCATCGCCGAAGCAGCCCGGTTGCCCGTGCCGTCAGCGCCGGGCCGTGTGGTTCGCGCCCCCCTCCCCGGAGCAGCGGCAGTCGCCGACATCGCCCGGGCGAGCGAAGGCGCCCCCTTTGTGCTCCAGATCGCGGCGCCGACGCTCCTCGCCGAACGGCTGCGTGAGCGGCTGGTCTCGGCGGGGGCGGAATGGACGGGGTCCGCCGCGCTGGAATTCACGCGCATCCTGACCGGCTGGCCGGGGCTGGGCTCGGAGGTGGACGAGAAGACCATCCCGCAGGAGGTGCGCTTCGACGCCATCGGGGGCGTCTCCTACACGAAGGGGTGCTACACCGGGCAGGAGACCGTCAGCCGTCTGCATTTCCGCGGTCACCCCAACCGGCAATTGCGTGGCCTCGCCTTCGAGGAGCCGCCGGCCAAAGGCGATGCACTCCCCGTGGTGCACGCCGAGCGCGAGGTCGGTCGCGTGACGAGCGTGACTTGGTTGCCGGAGGGCGCGGTCGGAGGGCCTGTGGTCGGACGATGGATCGGCCTCGGCGTGATCCGACGCGAGGTGGAACCGGGGACGCTGGTCCGCGCGGCTGGCGTGGAGGCCCGCATCACAGACCTGCCCTTCACCCTGCCCCGCCTCGAGCCGGCGTGACGGTCCTAGTGACCGGCGGCAGCGGCCTCGTCGGCAGCCACGTGATCGAGGCGCTGCGAGCCCGGGGAGAAGGGGTTCGGGCCCTCGCGCGCGGACGCGCTGCCCCGGCGGTCCGGGCGCTCGGCGCGCAGCCGGTGATCGGGGAAGTGACGGATGCGGCGGCGTGGCACGCCGCAAGCCCCGGCGTGCGCGGCATCGTGCACGCCGCGGCCTTAGTGGCCCACCGCGGCACGTTGGAGGACTTCCTTGCCGTCAACGTCGGGGGCACGCGGCACTCGCTCGCGGCGGCGCGCGCCACCGGTGCGCGGCTGGTGCACATCAGCTCGGTCGCCGTGTACGGGCGCACCGGCCCCTACAGCGCCGGCGCGGGGGGGGGAAGGGGGGGCGGAGGGGGAGTCACCGAGGACTTCCCCTTCGGGTTGATCGCCGAGCACGACTTCTACGCCCGGAGCAAGCGCGCGGCGGAGGAGGCGCTCTGGGAGGCGGCCGCGCGGGGCAGGCTCGCGGCAGTGGCGATCCGGCCGAACGTGATTTACGGCGAGCGTGACCGACTGTTCTCGCCGCGCGTGGTGGGCGCGGTGCGGCAGGGGATCGTCCCGCAGGTGGGGGATGGGACGAATCGTCTCGCGTGCGTGTACGCCGGCAACGTCGCCGCAGCAGTCGTGCTTGCGCTCGACGCACCGGCCGCCCCCGGGCGCGCCTACAACGTCACCACAGACGGCGAGGAAGCGGTGACGCAGCGCGGCTTCGTGGATGCGTTCGCGGCGGAGGTCGGCGTCCGTGTACGACGCCTCCGCCTACCCTACACAGTAGCGCGCCTCGCGGTCGATGCGTGGGCGCGCTGGCAACTGCTGCGGCGTCCCGCCGACTATCCCGGTATCGGTGCAGCCGCGGTCCGCTTCCTGGCGGGTGACAACCCCTACGTCGCGGCGCGCGCCCAGCGCGAGCTCGGCTGGTCCCCCCCCGTGGCGGCGCGCGAGGCGGTGCGCCGCACGGTGCGCTGGGTGCTGGCCAACGAAAAGCCCGGGACTTGAGCCCGGGCTTCGTCACGTCGTCCCTCTTGGTGTGCCGCTTACGGGCGCTTGGTGGGCGCCTTCGTAGGCGCCTTGGTGGGCGCCTTGGTCATGGCAGGCGCGCCCATCTTCTTGGACGTGTCGGGCGCCATCATGTGCTTCGAGGTGTCGGCACCCATCATCATATGCGACGTGTCGGCCGCCGCAGCCGCCGGCATCGCCGGCTTCTGCTCTTCCTTCTTGGTGCACGCGGCGACCGTCGCGACGAGCGCCAGTGCGATTGCGAGACGCTTCATGCGGTCTCCTTATAGAGGAACGGTGTGTGGGGCCCCCGGCCCCTCCCCAGACGGCCGAAAAGCTATCCCCCAGGCACGCGCCGTCAAGAGTTGCGCCAAACCCAGCGGGGGATCGATCGTCGCCGGGCGGCGTATCTTCAGTCCATGACCCCGACCCGCCGCACGTTTCTGGGCTGGCTGGCCGCGCTGCCCGCGGTCAGCCGGGTGCGCCACGGGGGCGCTGTCCCGCCCGCCATCGAGGTTCGCCCCAGTGCCCTCTACCAACAGCCCGACGGCCGGCGCAACCTCGTCCGCATCACCGTGGCAGGGCTGGACAGCCCCGCCGCACGCGCCCGCGTCACCGACCGCCACGGGGCGCTCGTCGGCACGGCCGGTCTGTTGCCATCCCGGAGCGAGCCAGGGGGAGGGGAGGGCCTCACCCTGGCGGGAGAGGTCTGGGTGCCACTCTCGGAGCCTGCGGATTTCGAGGTCGAGCTCGAGGTGGGGAAGCAGCGCGTCGCTAAGCGCCGGGTGCGGCTCGCTCCCCCACGCCGCTGGACCGTGTATTGGATCGCCTCGAATCACACCGACATCGGCTATACCGACCTGCAGGAGCAGTGCCTCGAGATTCACCGCCAGAACCTCGACGCCGCCCTCGCGCGTCTACCGGGGCATCCCGCCTTTCGCTGGACCGCCGAGTGCGCGCTCCAGGTCATCTCGTACGTGCAGAACCGTTCGCCTGAGGCGGCGGAGGCCCTGGTGCAGGCGATCCGGGACGGCAAGGTGGGGTGGTCGGCGCTGTTCGCGAACATGCTGACTGGTCTGCTAGATCACGAGACCGCCGCGCGGCTGGTGTGGCCGGCAGGGCTGCTGGCGCGGGAGCGGGGCCTCGCCTACGCGGCGGCGCTGATCACGGATGTACCGGGCCAGGCGCTCACGTTCCCGATGATCCTCGCGGCCAGCGGGGTGCGCTACCTCGCCAGCGGCCCGAACCCCGACCGCGCGCTGCCGCTACTGCCCGCCTCGGAGGCGCAACGCCACCACCTCGCCGGCGGGCCCTGGACCGTCTACCCGCAGCTCTACTGGTGGGAAGGACCCGATGGCAGCCGCGTTCTCCACTGGCGCAACTACCACTACGGCGACGGCCTGCGGTTCGGCTTCGACCAAAGCCCCGACGACATGGCGCACCGTCTGTCCGAGTGGCTGCTCACGAACCCGGTGTTCCTCTCCTCGGATTGGGTCTACGACGTGGCCCTGCTGTATGGCGCGCAATGGGACAACGCGCGGATGGATGAGCGTCTTGTCGCCAACGTCGAGGAATTCAACCGCCGCTACGCGTTTCCCCGGCTCGTGCCCGCGCGCGCCGAGGATTTTTTCGGCGAGTTGGAGCGGCGCTGGGCGGCGCGCATCCCCGTGCGGCGGGGAGACACCGGCCTGTACTGGGAGGATGGCGCGGCATCGACCGCTGCCGCCCTGGCACAGTTTCGCGCCGCCCAGCTCGCCGCACGCGCTGCCGATCTGCTGGCGCTGTGGGACGAGCGCCTGGAGCCGCGAGACGATGAGGCGGTCGCGCGGGTGCGGCAGCGGGCGTCCGAACGCCGGGCGATGTGGCACGACCTGCTGCTGTTCGGCGAGCATACCTGGGGGGCCGACGTGAGCGTCTCCGCGCCCGAGGCCCGCCAGACGGTGGCGCAGTGGGAGTACAAACGCCGCTTCCTGGACGGCGCCGCGGCGGCCGCCAGCGGGCAGGTGGCGGACGCGCTGTTGCGACTGGGCCGCAGCACGGACGCAGGGCGAGGGCGCATCGTGTTCAACGCCGCCAACTGGCAGCGCTCGGATGTCGTAGTGGTCCCGGGCGCGGCGGGCAAACGCCTGACCTCGAGCGACCACGAACTGCCGGCAGTGGATCTTCCCGACGGCAGCGCCCTGGTGCTGTTCCGCGAGGTGCCCCCGCTGGGATACCTGACCCTGTCAGAGACGGACGGGCCGGCCCGGCCACCGGTGGACGAGGGCCCGGCGACCAGCGGCGCGGCCGGCGGCTTCGCCGTGGCACTCGATCCCGCCACGGGAGCGATCCGCTCGCTGACCGGACCTGACGGCAAGGAGCGCGTCCGGACGAGCAGCTGGGCCGGCCTGAACCAGCTCGTCTACGCCCGCGGCGGCGAGCGGACGGCGCTGTGGACGGATGGAGACCGGCGGACGCTCTCGACGCCGGCCGAGCTCACCCTCGCGCAAGCGGAGCTCCTTTCCGCTCGGCGCGAGAAGCTGCCAGGGATCGGGGTCCGGCTCGTCGCCCAGCGCCGGCTTACGGGGTTCCCCTCAGTCACGTCCACGGTCACGCTGTACGACGATCTGCCCTGGGTGGACGTCGAGAACCGTCTCACCAAGACGGCGACGCTCGAAAAGGAGGCGCTGTACGTCGCCTTCCCGTTCGCCTTTACGCAGCCAACGGTCGAGCTCGAGGTGCCGCTGGGCCGGATGACGGTGGAAAAGGACCAGCAACCCGGCAGCGGGCGCGACTGGTATTGCCACACGCACTGGGTGTGGCTGCACGAGGGAGCAGAGGGCGGTGCAGGGGGAGGGGGAGGGGGAGGAGGCGTGCTCTGGAGCGGTCCCGACACGCCGCTGGTGACGTTCAACGATCTGGTCCGCGGCGTCTGGCGCCGGCAGATCCAGCCTGACGGGACGCTGCTGGCCTACGCGATGAACAACTACTGGCACACGAACTACGCGGCCAGCCAGGGGGGCGATTTCACGCAGCGGTTCCGCTTCTCGCTGCTCGCGCCGGGGGGGGCGGATCCCGCCGAGCCGGTGCGGCGCGGCTGGGCGGCCTGTGAGCCGCTGTACGTGAGCGCGCCGTTCACCAACGCCGGCCGCGGGCCGTTGATCGGCCGCGACGCGGCCCTCTTCGTCGCCGACAAGGGGACGCTGGTGGTGAGCGCCAAACCCGCCGATGACGGCGAAGGCGTGGTCGTGAAGCTGCTGGACATCGCGGGGACGGCACGCTCCGTAGGGATCTGGCCGGCGGCGTACGGTTTCCAGCAGGCGCGGCGCGTCGATCTCGCCGAGCGCAACGGCGACGCGATTCCCGTCGGGGCCGACCACCGGGCGAGCGTGGACCTGAAAGCGTGGGGGATCGCGGCAGCCCGACTCTTTACACCGCGCGCGCCGACCGGTTAACGTCGAGCCATGACTCTCAAGAAGCCGGCCACGCTGGGCGAGCTCAAGCAGACCGAATGGGCCAGCCCCGCCCGCATTCGCCGCACCGTCAAGGACGAGATGCGGGAGAACCTGATCTGCCTGCTCGAGAACGGGGCGGGCCTGTTCCCCGGGATCGTGGGGTACCAGGACACGGTAGTCCCGCAGCTCGTCAATGCGATTCTCTCACGCCACAACTTCATCCTGCTGGGGCTACGCGGGCAGGCCAAGAGCCGCATCCTGCGCCAGCTCGTCAGCCTGCTCGACGAGGAGATCCCGATCCTAGCGGGGAGCGAGGTGAACGATCATCCGTTCGCCCCGATCTCCAAGTATGGCCGCGAATTGCTGGCCGAGCACGACGATCGCGCCCCGATCGCCTGGGTGCCGCGCGAGTCGCGATTCGTGGAAAAGCTGGCGACCCCGGACGTGACGATCGCCGACATCATCGGCGACGTGGATCCGATCAAGGCGGCGCGCGGAGGACATTTGCTCTCCGACGAACTGACGATGCATTTCGGGCTGCTGCCGCGCGCCCATCGCGGCATCTTCGCCATCAACGAGCTGCCGGACCTCGCCGGCAAGATCCAGGTGGGCCTGTTCAACATCATGCAGGAGGGCGACGTCCAGATCAAAGGCTACCCCGTGCGCCTCAACCTGGACGTGGCGCTCGTGTTCACCGCCAACCCCGAGGACTACACCGCCCGAGGCAAGATCATCACGCCGCTGAAGGACCGGCTCGGCTCGGAGATCCTCACGCACTACCCCCATACCGTCGAGCTGGGCGTGGCCATCACGCGGCAAGAGGCGTGGCTGGAGCGCGCCGGCCGGCCGCTGCGCGTGCCGGACTTCCTCATCGACCTGATCGAGCGCATCGCCTTCGAAGCCAGGACCGACAAGCGGGTCGACAAGCGCAGCGGTGTGTCGCAGCGCCTGCCGATCAGCGTGCTCGAGAACGTAGTGTCCAACGCCGAGCGGCGCTCCACGGTGACGAAGGAGAAGGCCGTCGTGCCCCGAGTGTCAGACGTGTACGCGGCGCTGCCGGCCATCACTGGTAAGCTCGAGCTCGAGTACGAGGGCGAACTGCAGGGTGCGGAACTGATCGCCAAGGAGCTGATCCGCCGCGCCGCGGGAGGCACCTTCGAGGCACGCGTGGGCGGCGCCAACGTGGACGACATCGTCCAATGGTTCGACGAGGGCGGCGCCCTGAAGATCTCCGTCGACGAGCGCGCCGAAGCGTGCCTCAAGGGGTTCAGCGTGGTGCCGGGCCTGCTCGACCTGGTCGAGCAAGTAGGCCTCGCGGGCAAGAAAGACCCCCTGACGATGGTGGCAGCGTGCGAGCTGGTGCTGGAGGGGCTCGTCGCCGAGAAGCGTATTTCCCGCAGCGAGGAGCTGGGCTACACCCGCGCACGGCCGGAGCCGAAAGGTCCGTCGTTCGGCAAGGGCGCCGCCGGGCCGAATCTTTTTACCTGATCTCGCCCTTCCCCCTCCCCCTCCCTCACCCTCGTCCCTGTCCCAGGAGACCTCATGGGCACGCTCGTTTTCGCCGGCATTCTCCTCCTCGCCGCCTTCTTCGTCCGCATCGCCGCCTCGGCCATCAAGTCCGAGGGCGCGCGGCCCGTCGGGATGATCCTGCGAGTCACCTCCCTGAGCCTCGTGGTCATCGCCGTCCTGGTGGTGCTCGCAGACACGACGGCAGTCATCAACCCCGGTGAAGTCGGCGTGCAGCACGCCTTCGGCAACGTGAGTCAGACGCCGCTGCTGCCGGGGATCCGCTTCGTACCGCCGTGGGCGTCGATCGAGCGGTACTCGTCCCGCGAGGAGCAGTGGCCCGAGCGTGGGGTGAACGTCGAAGCGATCGAGGCACTCTCGAGTGAGCAGATGGGGATGCACGTCGAGGTCTCGATCCGCTGGCAGATCGACCCGACGCAGGCGCCCCGCATCTACACCGAGATCGGCAACGAGGACCAGATCCGCGGCGCCGTGCTGAACGCCATTCGGAAAGGCGTGCGGGACGGCATGGTGCAGTACTCGATCAACGACATCTCCAAGCGCACCCAGATCGCGCGGACCATGGAAGCGCTCACCGACTCCGCCCTCGTCACCCAGCCGCGCGGCGGGCTCGGGAAGTTTCGCATCGCGACCGTCACTGCATTCTTCCTGCGCGACCTGCAACCCCCGGCGCAGGTGGTCCAGGCGATCAACAACAAGATCGCCCAGGAGCAGCAGGTCGAGACCGAGCGGCACCGGGTCGAGGTGGCGCGGCTGCAGGCCGAGCAGGTCCGGCTGCTGAACCAGACCCTCACGCCGGAGGCGCTCACTAAGCAGTACCTGGAGGTGCTCCGGGACATGAAGGGCTCCGACAACCTCATCATCATCGTGCCGACTGAAGGCGGCCTCCCGGTCCTCAACCTGGGCGACATGCGTCGCAACCTCCACAGCCAGCGCCGCTCTGCCCCCTGATGGCACCACCCGTCATCACGATCACCCGCCAGTACGGCTCAGGCGGCTCCGACATCGCGCAGCTCGTCGCCCGGGCGTTGGGGTGGACCGTGATCGACAACCAATTCGTGGACGAGGTGGCGCGGGTGGCAGGCCTTCCTACCGATGAGGTCGCTCAACGCGAAGAGCGGGCCCCGGGACTGCTCGAGCGCCTGGCTCGCACACTCGCCGTCGCATCGCCGGAGCTGTTCATTACGACGGCCGCGGTGCCGCGGGTCGAGGAGGACGAGGCGACTATCGTCCAGCTCACCGAGCGCATCATCCGCGAGGCAGCGGGCCATGGCCGAGTGGTCCTCGTGGGGCGGGGCGCGCAAGCGCTACTCGCCCAGCGGCCCGACGCGCTGCACGTCTACGTCGTCGCGTCCAAGCCGTGGCGGATGAAGCTGGCGGTGGAGCGCCTGGGCGTGGAGCCCGGGAGCGCTGAGCAGGTGGTGGACGACACCGACCGGCGACGGGACCAGTACGTCAAGACGTACTACGGCCGCCACCGCCAGGACCCCACGATTTACGACCTGGTCGTGAACGCGGAACGGCTGGGGTTCGAGGGAGCGGCGGGGGTGATCGTCGCGGAGGCGCGGCGACGCGCCTGGAGATGAACGCGGAACGGGACTGGGCGGGCGCAGAGCCAGATGGTCGACGCACGCTCCGCGTTCCGACTGCCGCGTTCAGGCGTTACGCAGCTCCGGCACTCGCCACGCCGCCACCGTCACCGCCAGCGCGCAGATCAAGGCGCCCGCTCCCACCGCGAGCGGGGCGCCGAACCGCTCCGCGAAGACCCCGGCCTGAAATGCCCCCAGCGGGGCGAGGCCCACGAACACGAAGGAATAGAAGCCCATGACCCGGCCCCGCAGCTGATCGGGCACGAGGGTCTGCAGCATGGTGTTGGTGAGCGCGTTGTTCACGATCATGGCGCAGCCGGCGATGGCGAGCAGGGCCACCGACACAGGGAACCAGCGCGAGAGCGTGAACGCCGCAACGAGCAGACCGAACGCCGTTCCCCCGGTGAGCAGCATCGGGCCCTTGGGGAGGCGGCGGCTCCACCCCGCGATCGCGAGCGCACCGAGCATCGCGCCGACACCGACCGAGGCCATCAACACGCCGTACCCCCCGGCCCCCACGTGCAATACGTCGCGAGCGAACACTGGCATCAAGGACAGGAACGGGAACCCGAAGACGCTGAGCAGCGCGGTGAGCGTGACCAGGGTCGAGACACGCCGGTCGCCGCGGATGAACGTCACGATCTCGCGAAAGCCCGCCCACGCGGAGGCCCGGCCGGGCGAGGCGACATAGGGTGGCAGGCGCATCGCCAACAGGCTCCCGATGACGGCGAGGTAGCTCACCCCGTTCAGGAAAAAGCAGGCGCCGACGTCGAGCAAGCCGATCAGCGTACCGGCGATGGCCGGGCCCACCACACGCGCCGCGTTGAACATCGAAGAGTTCAGGGCGATGGCGCTGACCAGGTCCTCCCTCCCCACCATCTCCACGATGAAGGACTGGCGCGTCGGGATATCGAAGGCGTTGACGACCCCGAGCAGGGAGGCGAGCACCATCACGTTCCAGACCGTAATGGTGTGCGTCCAGTACAGCGTCGCCAGCACGAACGCTTGCAGCATTGAGAGCGTCTGGGTGAGCACTACGGTGCGGCGCTTGTCGCTGCGGTCGGCGACGACGCCGGCGTAGAGGGTGAAGACGAGGACGCCCAGCGAGCCCAGCGCGGCGACGAGACCGACGTAGAAGGGCGAGTTGGTGAGGTTGAGCACCAGCCAGCCCATCGCGACGTTCTGCATCCAGGTGCCGATCAGGGAGGTGCCCTGGCCGACGAGGAACAGGCGGAAATTCCGATGGGCCAGCGCTGCGAACCCGAACCGCCCGCCCCCCCCTCCCGCTGCTTCGGTCATTACGGGAAAGCTCGCCGGGCCCCGGAGGTTCGGGTAGGCTGGCGGCGGCCCGGGCCCGAAGCGCGTTGCGCCGGCCGGACCCGGACGCGAGATTGCGAGAACGATGCGCTACACGACGTACTCGAAGTTCCTGCCCGAGCTCGCCGACACGGTCAACCTCCAGGCGCTGCTCGACCAGCTCGCCGACTTCCTCTTGCAGTCGGGGTTCGCGGGCGGCCCCTACTCCCATCCCTTCTGGGGCGAGTTCGGCGAGGACGAAGCCGACCGCTCGCTCGACACTCTGCGCCAAGCGATTCTCCAGGCGTTGATGGACTCAGGCCAGCTCACGCCCGAAATGCTCAAGGTGCTGCGCGGGGAGTCCACCGGTGACGCACAGCGCGACGCCGACCTCGAGCGCCAGCTAGCAGAGCTGCTCGACAAGATCGTTCAGAAGCTGATCGAGGAGGGGTACCTCAATGTCACCGAGCCGCCGAAGGTGCCGGGCGGCCAGCAGCCGCTGTTCGGGCCGAACGGCATGGCGCGCGAGGCCGCGCAGCAGGTGCAGTTCAATCTCACAGAAAAGGGGATCGACTTCCTGGGCTACAAGACCCTGAAGCACCTGTTGGGGAGCATCGGCAAATCGAGCTTCGGCGCGCACGAGACCGAGCACCTGGCCACCGGCATCGAGGCGGAAGCTGTGAGCAAGCCCTACGAGTTCGGCGACACGCTTAACCTCGACGTCAACGCGACCCTCACCCACGCACTGGAGCGCGAAGGCCTGGGGGTCCCGATCAACCTCGAGTACGACGACCTCATGGTGCATCAGGCCGAGTACCGCTCGTCGTCGGCCACGGTGCTGATGCTCGACTGCTCGCATTCGATGATCCTGTACGGGGAGGACCGTTTCACCCCAGCCAAGAAGGTGGCGCTCGCGCTCACCCACCTGATCCGCACCCAGTTCCCGGGCGACACGTTGCGCGTGGTGCTGTTCCACGACACGGCCGAGGAGATTCCCCTGGCGCAGCTGGCGCACGCGCAGGTCGGACCCTACCACACCAACACGGCCGAGGGCCTCAAGCTGGCGCGCCGCATCCTCCAGGGGCAGCGCAAGGACATGCGGCAGATCATCATGATCACCGACGGCAAGCCCTCGGCGCTGACGCTCCCCGACGGCAGGATCTACGTCAACTCGATGGGGCTCGACCCGCAAATCCTGCAGGCCACCTACAGCGAGGTGGCGTTGTGCCGCCGCACCGGCATCCTGATCAATACCTTCATGCTGGCGCGCGACCGCAGCCTGGTCGAGTTCGTCAAGAAGGTGTCGGCGATCTGCAAGGGGAAGGCCTACTTCACGAACACGATGACCCTGGGGCAGTTCATTCTTATGGACTTCATGCGGAGGAAGACGCGCCGGGTGTCGTAGCGAGCGGACCCGCTACGGCCGCCGCACCTCGTACACCAGCCGCGACAGGTCCGCGACGAGCCCATAGGCAGCCGAGTCGGGCTTGATCGCGCCCGTGGTCACCACCAGGACGTAGCGCTTCCCGGCCGGCAGCTCCACGATCGCAGCGTCATGGTAGACCACTCCTTCGATCCATCCGGTTTTGTGATAGACTCGAATGCCGGGAGGGGGAGGCAGGCCGGCCGGAATGCCCTCCGTGAAGTGCTGGCGGCCGAGGATGGCGAGCATCTCTCGGCAAGAGGCCGGGCTCGCCGCCTTCCCCTGCGCGATGGCGGCGAGTAGGACGCCCAGATCGCGCGCGGTCGTCGTGTTGTTCATCCCCGCCCGGTAGGCTTTGCCATCTTCCACGCCGCGCAGCACCCGGATCGAATCGGCCCCCAGCTCGTGCGCCGTGCGATCGGCGCGCGCCGCCCCGACCTGCTGGATCAGGTTGTTCGTGGCGAGGTTGCTCGACACGGTGATCATCAACTCGAGCAAGTCGCGGACGCGGACCCTCCGTCCGACCTGTCCGTAGAGGGTGCTGTCGGAGTCGTCGGCCTTGTCCACGTCGAACGGCGTGCCGTCGAACAGAGACGTGAACGTCTTGGTCACCGTGAGGCTGTCGTCGAGCCGGAGCCGGCCGGCATCAGCATCACGGAACAGCTGAATCATCACCGGGACTTTCATCGTGCTCGCGGCGTGGAAACGGGCCCGCGCGTTGACGAGCAGCGAGTCGGAGCCGCTGAGGCTGCGGTAGTAGAGCCCGACGGCCGCGCCGGCGGGGGCCCGGGCGATCCGGCCCTCGAGCAGCGCACGCAGGGCGCCAAGGTCTTGGGCGTGAGCCGGCCGAAGGCCGAACACCAAGGCGAGGACGAGCGCGCGATGACGCATCATGCCGGCAACTTAACGCCTACTGTTCGGGGCTGTTAGATTCCCCGTGTGAGCGAGTTCGTGTTCGGCACCCACAACGCTGCCTTCGTGCAGGTCATGTACGAGCAGTTCCTGCGGGATCCCGCCTCGGTCCCGGAGGAGTGGCGGCAACTGTTCGATAACGGCCATCTCACCGACCTCCCCATCATCCCCACGGACATTTCTGGTGTCCGTCGGGAAACGGGCAGCGAGAAACGGGAGACGGAGCCGACCGCCACTCCGGCCGCAACGTCGTCCGCGTCCCCCGTGTCCCCCCCAACCCCCTCCCCCGCCCCAACCTCGCACCCCGGCCTCACCCCGATCACGGGCCCGGCGGCTCGGTTGGTCCAGAACATGACCGACTCGCTCGTCGTCCCGACGGCGACGTCGTTTCGCGAAGTCGCAGCCAGCGTGCTCGACTCACAACGCCGGGCTCTCAACGCGCAGCTCGCCGCCGCGGGCAAGAAGATCTCCTTCACCCATCTCATCGGCTGGGCGCTCGTCCTGGCGACGAAGCAGTTCCCAGTGATGACCCACGCCTTCCAGGACGTGGAGGGGAAGCCGCACCGCTTCGATCCCCAGGCCTCGAACCTCGGTCTTGCCGTAGACGTGGAGCGCAAGGACGGCACCCGTGGGCTCGTGGTGCCCGTCATCAAGCGCGCCGACCAGATGGACTTCGCCACCTTCCACGCGACCTACGAGACGCTGGTTGAGAAGGCACGCACCAACAAGCTGCTCCCCGACGCTTTCGCAGGCGCGACGATCACCCTCACCAACCCAGGCACCATCGGTACCGTGGCCTCCGTGCCACGCCTTATGAAGGGCCAGGGGTCGATCATCGCCACGGGAGCCATCCGCGACACAGCCGGCGCTAAGGTGATCACGATCAGCAGCACCTACGATCACCGCATCATCCAAGGGGCGGAGTCGGGGATGTTTCTCCGCAAGGTGGATTCCCTGTTGCAAGGGGAGGACCGTTTCTATGAGGGTGTGGCCGGGAATCGCGAAAGGAAAAAGCGGGAGCAGCAGTGCCCCAGGGGCGTCAATTCCAGTTTCCCCTGTCACGTTTCCCAGGGCGGGGAGGCCGGGGGGGGGGGTGGAGGAGCTGAAGCATGTGGCGGCCGCGACCGCCCTCGTGCGCGCCATCCGCCGGCTGGGGCACCGGGCCGCGCAGCTCGACCCGCTGGGGTCGGCTCCGCCGGGCGATCCCGCCCTCGAACCCGGCCCGCTCGGCCTGACCCCTGACGTGATGGCGCGCATTCCGGCGGAGGTCCTGCGCATTTATGTGCCCGGCGCCACACTCGGCGAGGCGCTGCCGCGCCTGCGGCAGACCTACTGCGGTACCATCGCCTACGAAGTCGAGCACATCGCGAGTCACGAGGAGCGGGTGTGGCTGCGCCAGGTGATCGAGTCGGGCGAGCATCGCACGCCGCTCTCGGCCGCAGAGAAGCGCGAGCTGCTCGCCCGCCTCACCGCCGTGGAGCAGCTCGAGCGCTTCCTGCACAGGGCCTACCTCGGCCAGAAGCGCTTCTCCATTGAGGGGCTCGACGCGGCCGTGCCGATGCTCGATGAGGTCCTCGAGCTCGCCGGCCGGGCCGGCGCCCGGAAAGTAGTGCTGGGCATGGCGCACCGCGGGCGGCTCAACGTGCTGGCACACGTTGTCGGCCTGCCCTACGAGACGATCTTCGCCGAGTTCGAGGGCGGCCGCCCTGTCGAGGAAACGCTGACCCCGGAAGGCGGCACCGGCGACGTGAAGTACCATCATGGCGCCGAAGGCGTCTACCAGACCGCGGCCGGCACTCAGGTGACCGTGGCGTTGTCCCCCAACCCGAGTCACCTCGAGGCCGTGAACCCGGTGGTCGAAGGCCGGGCACGGGCCGATCAGACGACGCGCCGCGGCCCGGAAGCGCACCATGACCCGGTGGTGGCGGTGCCCGTGCTGATCCACGGGGACGCGGCCTTTCCGGGCCAGGGGGTCGTGGCCGAAACGTTCAACCTCGCGCGGCTGACGGGCTACGCGACCGGCGGCACGATCCATCTGATCGGCAACAACCAGGTGGGCTTCACCACCGACCCCCGTGAGGGCCGCTCGACCGATTACTCGAGCGACCTCGCCAAGGGGTTCGACGCCCCGATCATCCACGTCAACGCCGACGATCCGGAGGCCTGCCTCGCAGCGGTACGGCTTGCGATGCTGTACCGGGACAAGTTCCACGCCGACGTAGTGATCGACCTGGTCGGCTACCGGCGGTACGGCCACAACGAAACCGACGAGCCGGCCTACACCCAGCCGCTGATGTACGAGCGGATCAGGCAGACGCCCACGGTGCGGCAGAAGTACGCCGAACAGCTGGCACGCGAGGGACTGGTGGACGCGGCGGCCGCCGAGGCGGAGGCCGCGGCCGCCACCGAGCGGCTGGCGCAGACGCAGCAGGCACTGAAGGCGAGCTTGGCGCCCGGCACCAGAGAGAGGGAGAGGGGGGGGGGCGGAGGCCGGACGAGCAGCGGCGGTGAGGAGCCACAGCGGATAGTCCACAAGATAATGGCCGAGCCCGAAACCGCCGTGCCGGCGGAGGTGGTCCGGGAACTGAACGAGCAGCTGCTCGCGGTGCCGGTCGGCTTCACGGTGAACCCAAAGCTGAAGAGACAGCTCCAGCGGCGGCGCGAGGGGCTGGTCGGAGCCATCGATTGGGCGCACGCCGAAGCGCTGGCGTTTGCCTCCTTGCTCACGGAGGGAACGCCGATCCGGCTCACAGGCCAGGATACCGAGCGCGGCACCTTCAGCCAGCGCCATCTGGTGCTGCACGACGCTGCCACCGGCGCGCGCTGGGCCCCGATTCAGCACCTGCCCAAGGCCCGCGCGCCGCTCGAGCTGCACAACTCACCGCTGTCGGAGTTCGCGTGCGTGGGCTTCGAATACGGCTATGCGGTAGCGGCACCCGAAGCCCTCGTGCTGTGGGAAGCGCAGTTCGGCGACTTCGCCAACGGCGCCGAAGTGATCATCGACCAGTTCATCTTCTCGGGGCTCGCCAAGTGGGGCCAGACCTCACGGCTGACGCTACTGCTGCCACACGGCTACGAGGGCCAGGGACCCGAGCACTCGAGCGCCCGACTGGAGCGCTTCCTCGCGCTTGGGGCCGAGGGGAATATCCGCGTCGCCAACTGCACCACGCCGGAGCAGTACTTCCACCTGCTGCGTCGTCAGGCACGGCATCCCGAGCTGCGTCCGCTCGTCGTTATGACCCCAAAGAGCCTGCTGCGCCTCCCCGCGGCCGCCTCGTCCCTCGCGGACCTGACGGCGGGAGGCTTCCGTGCGGTGCTCTGGGACGCCGAGCGACCCCAGCTCGACCAGATCACGCGCGTCCTATTGTGCAGCGGCAAGGTGTACTACGACCTGATGGCTTCGCCGCGACGCGCGGCGACGCCCCACGTGGCCATCGGCCGGGTGGAGCTGCTCTACCCCTTCCCGGCGGAGGCCATCGGTCAGTACGTGACGCGCTATCCGAACCTGAAGGAAATCCTCTGGGTGCAGGAGGAGCCACGCAATATGGGGGCGCGCAAGTTCGTGCTCCCCAAGCTCCGCGATGTGACGCCGTCGAGCGTTGCGATCAAAGACGTTTCGCGTCCCGAGCGTGCCAGCCCCGCCGAGGGCTATCCCGCCGCACACCAAGCCGAGCAGGCGCGCATCGTGGCGGCGGCGCTCGCGTGAGAGCAGCCATCAGCTATCCGCCATCAGCTCCCAGTGTTCGGCCCCTCCTGTTCGTCGCTCTCGCAGGTTATGCGTTAGTCTCCCCCCTCCCCCCCCCCGGGGGCCAATGGGCCACCGCCGCGCCCCTCCCTGAGCGGTTGCAAGAGCTGCACGCCGCGGTGTTGCATGACCGGATCTATGTGGCTGGCGGGATCGACTCGACGAACCACGCGGTCGCCCGCGTCTACCGCTACGACCCGAACGCAAACCACTGGCAGCGCATCGCCGACCTGCCGGGGCCGCGGCACCACATGCCGCTGGCCGTGGCCGGCGACACGCTGTACGCGATCGGCGGGCTGCTCGGCGACTTCACCCCGGCGGCCAATCTCTGGTTGTACCGCGAGGACAAGAATGTCTGGGAGGCGCGCAGGAGTCTGCCGGCGGCGCGCGGCGCGTCTGCCGCCGCTGCCGTCGGTGGTCACCTGGTCGTGGTGGGCGGCCTTGGCCCAGCGCGGTTCGCACTCGCCGACTCGTGCGCGATCTACGACCTGGCGACGGACCGCTGGCACGCTGCTGCACCACCGCTCACGCGGCGCGACCACTTGGCCGCCGCTACCGCGGGTGGGATCGTCTACGCCATCGGCGGGAGGCCGGTGAACCCCGACGCCAATTATGATCGGGTCGAGGCGTTCGATCCCGCGTCGGGCCGCTGGACCGCACGGGCACCCATGCCCTCGCGCCGGGGCGGACTCGACGCCGTCATGCTGGAGGGGAGGATCCACACCTTTGGCGGTGAGTCGCGCACCGGCACGTTCGCCAATCACGAGGTATACGATCCTGCAACCAATCAGTGGAGCCTCGCCCCAGCACTCCCCACCCCGCGCCACGGGCTCGCGGTGGCGGCGGTGGGCCGACGGATCTACGTGATCGGCGGCGGGCCACAAGCCGGATTCGCGCAGACGGATGTGGTGGAGGTGTTCACTCCGTGAGCGCGGTCGGGGCTCGCCCGCTGTGGCACGGCCCTCTGCCCCCTCTGAGCGTCCGCGCGGCCGTCCGCTGGCTCGGGGCCGCCGCGCTTGCCGCAGCCTGCGCGCGGGCCGACACGGGAGGTGCCATGGCCTTTACCCTCGCCAGCACAGCATTCGGCGCTAACGCCCCGATCCCGAAAAAGCACACCTGCGACGGCAGCGACGTGTCGCCGCCGCTCAAGTGGGGCGGCACGCCGCCCGGGACCAAGACGTTCGCGCTGATCAACGACGACCCGGACGCCTCCCGGCCTGGAGGCTGGGTGCACTGGATGCTCTACGACCTCCCGGGAGGTCGGGTGGACTTGCCAGAGAACATCCCGAAGCTGGAGTCGCCCAGCGCGCTCGGCGGTGCCCGGCAGGGCAAGAACGATTTTGGCAAAATCGGCTTCAACGGCTCCTGCCCACCGCGGGGCAAGCCGCACCACTACCACTTCCGGTTGTACGCCCTCGACGCCGCCCTCAACCTTAAGGCAGGCGCCACGAGGCCGGAGGTCGAGCGGGCCATGCAGGGGCACGTTCTGGGAATCGCGGAGATCATCGGGGTCTACGAAAGGCACTAGGAGCCATGCCTCCGGCCCTCACCCTCGCACGCTACGCCGTCTTCGCCGCCGTTGCGCTCGCGGCGATCGCCGGCATCGCCTCGTGGCTGGTACGCGAGCGGCGTGTCTCGCCCTTCGGTCCCCTCGGCCGCGCGCTGCGGAGCGCGAGCGACCCGTTCCTCCTGCCGGTTGAGGCCCGGCTACTCCGCATGGGTGGCAACCCCCGGCATGCGGGGTGGTGGCTGGTCGTGGGGGTCGCGGTGATCGGACTCCTGTGCCTCGCGTTGATGGGCTGGGTCGTCGGCGCGTGGTTCACGCTCTCCTCCGCGGTCCGGTACGGCCCTCGGGGGATAACGTTCGTGATCGTCACTTGGACCTATGCTGTGCTGGTCGTCGCGCTGTGGGTGCGGGTCATCGGCTCGTGGTTCGGGGCCTTCCGCTACAACCGTTGGGTCCGGCCCGCCTACTTCCTGACTGACTGGATCGTTGAACCCATTCGCCGAGTGTTACCGCAGTTTGGCGCGTTCGACTGGAGCCCGCTGGCCGCTTGGGCGGCGCTGTGGGTGTTGAAGACCCTCATCGTGAGGATCGTGTGAAGCTGCTCAAGACACTCGTCAGCTTCGTCGTGGGGACAGTGGTCGGAGCCCTCGGCAATTCGGTGTTCGGCCCCTTCGGCGCCGTGCTCGGCTTCATCGCCGGGGGGGTGGTGGCATGGTGGGTGGCGCAGCGCATCTTCGGAGACTGACGGCGCGCTATCGCAGCTTCGCCAGCCGATCCTTGATGCGAGGATTATCAGGGTACTGCCGCACGAGGGCCTCCAGCACTGCTCGCGCCGAATCAGGCTTGCCGACCGCGACGAACGCGTCCGCCTTGAGATAGCCGACCCCCACCACGAGACGGGCGTTGTCCGCCGGGACGCCAAACCTGTCGAGCGCCTCGAGCGCCCCTTTGCCGTCGTGTTTGTCCTGCAGCAGCGACTGGATCGCGAGCAGCCGCACGCTGGTATCGGCCGGCCAGCGGCGGGCCATCTCGCCGAACAGCGCCGCCGCGCTCGCACTGTCGTGCCGGGCCCGCGCCTGCAGGGCCGACTGGTAGAGCCCCGCGAGCAGCAGCCGGGGCACGTCGCTCGAGTCGCCCGAGCGAATGCCAATGCCGCCGGCGTAGGAGTACACCAGCTCGCCGCCGTGCTCCCCGGCCTCGTACAGCGCCCCGCCACTCGCCAGCCCGACGATCGCCGAGGCCACGAGCAGTGCTTTCTTGACCCCTGGTCTACCCGCGAGCGCGAGCGCTGTCACCTCGAGCGCCGCGACGATGAGGAAGAGATTCCGAGTGCGCCGGCCCCATTCCTCATGCTCCATGACCGCCGCCCGAACGCCGGGGATGCGCTCGACCGGCCCGTGAGCATCAAGCCCCGAGTGCACGGCGAGTACCGCCGCCAGCGCGCCGGCGAGCAGCAGCGTCGCCGCCGCCGGGCCGGTGAACGCCGCCCTGCCAGTAAGCGAGATCCAGCGGAACAGGACGCCGATCGCGAGCAACGCGATGGCGAAGTGGACGATCTGTGGGTGCCATGAGGCGAGGTTGGGCATGCTGAAAAATACCGACGGCGGGGGCAGTGGGGAGTGGGGCGTAGGGGAGTGGGCCGTAGTCCGCGACAGTGGGCAACGGAGCTCTCCCATGCCGTCAGGCACCACTCCCCACTCCCCACTCCCACTCCGGGGGGTTTGGTTTCTACTCCGGCTTCCCCGCGTCCCGCAGCACCTGATCTACCATCTGTCGCACCAGGACCGCCCGCTCGCGGCGGCGCCGGTCGGTCTCGGCGCGAACCTGTGCCAGCCTTCGCTCGACGTCGGCGATCTCCAGCGTGCGCAGCGAGTCCTCGGCTGCGAAGTGGCGCTCCAGGATCGCCTGGAGTCTTTCCCGGATTACACGCTCTCGCCGACTATCAGCGGTGTCGGTGACGGGCACGCCGTTCGCGACGACCACGGGTTGATTCTCCGCTGTGCGACTGTCGTGAATCTCCCGGTAATCGCGCTGCAGTGCGCGGGCCCGCGCCTCCGTCCCGAACAGTTGCGCCATCAGACGCTGCCGGAGCGTGTCCTCCTGGTGCTTGAGCATCTCGCGTTGCACGGTCAGCTGCGCCACCTCCGCCCAGTACTCGGCCAGAGAGCGCTGGCGTAGTGAATCCAAAGCAGCGCGCTCGAGCTGGAGCAGGCGGACCATCTCGCGCGCCGCCGCCTCAGCTTGCGGCGGCCGATCCCGCGCGATCTGCTCGACTGCCATGCGCATCTCAGCTGCCTGGTGGGCCGCCTGAGCCGAGTCCTGCGCCCGCCCCGCGACTGGCAGGGCGGCCAGGGCGGCGCCGGCAAGGGTGGAAACGAGGTCACGGAATCGCATGTGGCTTCTCCTGTTCGAGGCGAGTGAGGATCGAATCGATCGGGGCGAGCCCGGGTGCCGCGTAGCGCGGCACCGCGAGCGAGAGCGGCAACGGGCTGGGCCGGGGCCAGAGCCACAC
>WNFD01000606.1_pt1 | contig 35569 bp, 26 predicted proteins | sample 5400491 | NCBI WGS metagenome assembly WNFD01 (sample SAMN13153343, study PRJNA577476) | soil metagenome | isolation source: 120 cm saprolite under Douglas fir tree site 2 hole 2 replicate 2 | place: USA:California | collected 2015-04-18 | reverse complement strand
CCTCACCGTCCGTGGAATCAATAATAGGAGCGCAGCGATGATCTCAGCAGCGATCACTAAGATCGTCGCCGGCCATTGCCAGCGTTCATAATTAATCGAGGCCGAGCTAAGGAGTGAGGCGACGTTCGTTGCGAAGATTTTCAGAATCCAGAGCTTGGCGCCGGCCGTGAAAAGAAAGAGCGCCGCCAGTGCGAAGCGGCAGATGTGAACCAACCACCTGAAGAAGGATGAAGGCGGAAGGATGAAGGATGAAACGCGCGTTTCCGTGGGCACTTCATCCTCCGGCCGCCGGTCACTCATGGAAGCTTGATTAACGTTGTTCGATGACTCACCTTCATCGTTCATCCTTCATCCTTCCGCCTTCATCCTTTTTCTACGCCGCCAGCGCCACCACCTTCTCGGCCGCGTCTTTCATTCCCGTAGCGACCGTAAATCCCAATCCCGATTCGCGAATCACGCGCTGCCCCTCTTCGACATTGGTTCCTTCCAGGCGGACCACGACCGGAACTTTTATGCCAAGGTTCGTCGCCGCGCCGACCACGCCACGCGCGACCATGTCACAGCGCACGATGCCGCCGAAAATATTGATAAGCACCGCGCGCACGTTCTCGTCGGCGAGCAAAATGCGGAACGCCGCTTCGACGCGTTCCTGTGAAGCACCGCCGCCCACGTCGAGAAAGTTTGCCGGCTCGCCGCCCGCCAGTTTGATGATGTCCATCGTGGCCATCGCCAGTCCGGCGCCGTTGACCATGCAGGCGATGTTGCCGTCCAGCTTGATGTAGTTCAGATCGAACTTCGACGCTTCGATCTCCAAAGGTTCCTCTTCGTTCAGGTCGCGCAGATCGAGAAATTCCTTGTGGCGAAACATCGCATTGTCGTCAAAGTTGACCTTCGCATCCAGGGCGATCAAGCGATTGTCTTTCGTCAACAGGAACGGGTTGATTTCCATCAGCGAGGCGTCCATCTGTTCGTACGCCGAGTAGAGCGATTGCATGAACTTCGCCGCTTGCGACACCAGCGCGCCGGGCAGTCCCAACGCAAACGCGAGCTTGCGCGCCTGGAACGGACGAAAGCCAACAGCCGGATTGATCGTCTCTTTGAAAATCATTTCCGGAGTCTTCGCGGCGACTTCTTCGATGTCCATGCCGCCCGCTGCCGAAGCCATGAACACCGGTCGCCCACTCGCTCGATCTAAAACGATGCCGAGATAAAACTCTTTATCGATCGGCAATCCTTCTTCGACCAGGAGAACGCGGACTTCTCTTCCCTGGGGCCCCGTCTGATGCGTAACCAACTTCATGCCGAGCATCGCTCGCGCAATCTCGCGCGCCTGCTCCGGCGATTTTGCCAGCTTCACGCCGCCGCCCTTGCCCCGGCCGCCCGCGTGAATCTGGGCCTTGACGACAACCGGCACGCAGGCCAATTCCTTCGCGGCCTGATACGCCTCGTCCGGCGAATGCGCGACGATGCCGCGCGGCACCGGCACGCCAAACTTTTTGAGTAACTCTTTTGCCTGATACTCGTGTATCTTCATTCCTGTTTACGCCCGAAAGTCTTTGGAGTGCGCCGGCAAGCGCAGCGGCGACGGCGCTTTCGCTCGCCTTTCCCGCTGGCACTGAATCAAACTCAGAAAATCGAAAGCGGTGTCGCGCTACGCTTGCCACCGCACTCCAAAGATGGATTTTGAAAGCGCGATGAGTTTACTCAGAGCAGAAAAGCTCTGCAAGTGAGCACGTCGTGATCTGGCGTCGTATTTTGAGAGATGGCCGCTCTTCAGTGATTTACGAAAACACACGAACCGGAAATGGTTTCGTGCGCGCGGTTTAATGTGATCTCGTGGATCATTCCTTTTGGAGCGGGATAGAATAGGAAACCAAACTGAGACACGATCCGTCGCCAGGCAGGAGATAGTGTGAGGTCGACCGCAGGAAAAACCAACCGGCGCTGGTTTCTAAAAGTCGGCGCCGCCTTCGCGCTTATGCCGGCGACTGCTCGCGGCCAAATCCCAATCGAGCGCGGACGGTTCAGCGAAGACTATCTCCCGATCGTCCGCAAGCAGCTACTTGACGTCGTCAATACCGAACGCTCACAAGCGGGTCTGTCCGCGCTCCAACTCGATGATCTGGCTTGCAAAGTTGCGAATGATCATGCGCGCGACATGGCCAACGGACGTTTCCTCAGTCACTGGGGCAGCGACGGCCGCAAGCCTTATCAGCGTTATTCGTTTGCCGGCGGCAGCGACGCGATCCAGGAGAATGTTTCCGCGGCCGACAACATTCTTTCGTTGACGCCCAACGGCGTCGGGGGAGACTTGCTCGACATGCATACGGCAATGCATGCTGAGAAGCCGCCGAACGACGGGCATCGGCAAGCGATTCTCGCTTCGCAGCATACTCATGCGGGCTTTGGCATTGCGCTCAACGGGCACAGCCTGCGGCTCTCGGAGCTTTATGTTTCCCGTTATCTCGAAGTCAACCCGTTTCCCCGACAGGCGAAGCGACGAACCACGCTGGTCCTGACCGGAAAGCTTTTGAACCCGGCGCATTTTCTCCACGAAGTGGACGTCTTCTTTGAGCCTCTGCCGGCGCCACCGTCCGTCGACTGGCTACGCACGCCGCGCGGTTACGCTCTGCCCGACGAGTATGTCGGACTGCGACCCCAGGCGCCGCATGGAGCGCATTACGGCGACGGGAGCACCGGTGATTACGAGTGGGCCAATGGAAAGTTTCGCGTGCCCGCAAAATTATCCCGCGACGCGCCCGGGATTTACACCATCGTGTTCTGGATTAGACGCGTGCCGGCCGATAAAGCATTTCCCGGAGCCGAAGTTTGTATCAGGGCCGAATGAGTCAAACGGTGAGAGTGGCTTGGCCAAAAAAAGTCGATCCAATCTGGAACGAACCGGTTAGTACTGGGAACGCGGGCGCCCTCGCCCGCTATGAGCGCGAAGCGGGAAACAGCTACATCATGAAGGGGGTTGAGATTGAGCATGCTGCGCACCCTGTGCGGGCGAGGGCGCCCGCGCTCCCAGTATTAGCTTGTCTCTTCCTGCCACCCGACTCTTTGGGCAAGGCCGGTGAGAGTGTGAACGTAAGAACGCCTGAAGAGAAGCTTTGGCTGCGGATGATGACTACCCGAACAATGCTGCTCGCGCTGGTCGTGGTTTGCGTTCTCTCAACAAGCACCGCCAACGCACAGCAACAGGTGAACAAACCACAACTCGCCGCGCAAGTGCGCACAGAGTTTCTGCACGCCTGGAATGGCTACAAGAAATATGCCTGGGGCCACGACGATCTGAAACCGCTCAGCAAGACGTACCACGATTGGTATGCCCAATCGCTTCTGATGACTCCGGTCGATGCGCTCGACACGATGATCCTGATGGGCTTGAAAGATGAAGCGAAACACACGCGCGAATACATCGACCAGAACCTTTCATTCGACAAAGACATCGAAGTGCAGAATTTCGAGATCACGATTCGACTGCTCGGCGGCTTGCTTTCCAGCTATCAATTCACCGGCGACCGGCGGCTTCTGGTGCTGGCGGAAAACCTGGGAAATCGTCTACTGCCCGTGTTCGATTTGCCGACCGGCTTGCCTTACCGATACGTCAATCTCAAGACCGGAAAGGTCCGCGGCAATGTAACGAATCCGGCGGAAGCGGGGACTCTATTGATTGAGTTTGGAACGCTTAGCAAACTTACTCACAAACCTGTGTTCTATGACAAAGCGAAACGCGCGCTGGTGGAAATCTACAAACGCCGTTCGCCCATCGGTTTGGTCGGCACGTGGATCAATGTCGAGACAGGCGAATGGACGGACACCGACAGCCACATCAGCGGCGCGATCGATAGTTACTACGAATATCTTCTGAAGTGCTGGCTGCTATTCGGCGATGAAGATTGCCGACGCATGTGGCGCGATAGCATCGCGGCAATAAATAAGTATCTAGGTGAAGAAGTGACGAGTGATCTCCTGAGCTTCCTCGGCCGAATACCTTATCAGCAAGTGTGGTACGGCCACGCCGACATGAACACCGGCAAACGCACCGCGACGATATATGGCGCGTTGGATGCTTTCTTTCCCGCGGTGCTGGCGCTCTCAGGTGATCTCGATCGCGCGCAGCGTTTGCAGGAGTCTTCTTTCAGGATGTGGTCGATGTACGGCATCGAACCGGAAGAATTGAATTACAAATCGATGCAAATCGTCTCGCCCGGTTATCTTTTGCGGCCAGAGATCATCGAATCAACTTATTATCTTTATCACTACACCAGAAAGCCAAAGTACCTGCGCATGGGGCAAACCATGTTCGAAGACTTCGTTAAGTATTGCCGTACGGACGAGGGCTACGCTGCGTTGAAGAGCGTCGTGACGAAAGAGAAGGCCGACTCAATGCAGAGCTTTCTGTTCGCTGAGACTTTCAAATATTTCTATCTGCTCTTCGCTCCGCCAAAGACTCTGGATTTCGACGGAGTTGTCTTCAACACCGAAGCGCATCCCATTCGCAGAAAGTGATTCGATGGTTTCAGCAAACGACAGTCGCGAAAAGCTCATCGCCCTGCTTCAGTTGGCCTACTCAGGCGAGTTGGCAGCGGCCCATGCTTATCGCGGACATTGGCATTCAGTCCGTCAGACGGATGAGAGAGAATCGATCCGGAAGATCGAGGAGGACGAGTGGCGCCATCGTAAACTCGTGGGTGAAATGCTTGCCGGCCTTGGCGCCGGACCCAGCAAACGCCGCGAGATCCGCGCCGCGATCATTGGCCGCACTCTGGGTTTGCTGTGCCACGTCACGGGCTGGCTGGCGCCGATGTACGGCGCGGGAAAGCTTGAGAGTCGCAACGTCAGAGAATACGAAACCGCCGCGCGCTATGCGCGAGACTGCGGTTGCTTTGACTTGATCGACTGCCTGCTGGAAATGGCCGAGGTCGAGTGGGACCATGAATTTTACTTTCGATCGCGCGTCAAGGAACACGTGCTCGGACGCCGGCTTCCTTTGTGGCCCCAGCCACCGCCGAAGGTGACAATTCGACTGACACTTGAATCGGAACCCATCGCGTCTTCGCTCCAAACGAACTCGCCCCGAAGTTCGAGAGCGCTCAGCGTCCCGTAGGGACGAAATATTTATAGCTCCGCGAACAAAACATTTCGCAAGCTCCGTAGATACCGTCTTGAAAATCAAGAACGACATAACCCGATCGTCCGGGCCTTCTGTGAGCGCCTTTCTCGCCACGGCAAAAACAAAATGCAGGTCATCGGCGCCGCCATGCGTAAACTTATTCACATTGTCTTCGGCGTTCTAAAGTCGGGCAAATACTTTGACCCGAGTCACGAACTATTACTTAACTCCGTCTCTTGATTTTCAAGACGGTATCTACGGAGCTGGTCATAAACATCGCGCTCCTGAACGGAACTGAAGAACGCATACCCGACTTAACCCAGACGAAGCTGGTAGTTTGGCGCACCCCTCACCGAGCGCCGTTCCCCCAACGAAAAAATAATTGACTCGCCAAGCATTCTGGAATATTGTTCGTCCCGCCTTACGACACACTAGGGCAGTCCTCAGAGCCTGCTAATCCCGCATACTGATGGACCCAGCTCTGGAATCTTGTCTGAATCTTCGCGTGATCTTGAGATTGTATGGCTTCCCGTAATCGCACATCGGCTTCCTCTCCACGTAGCGAGCTTTCGCGGTGGCTGCAACGAGGTGCGCTGGCTCTCGCAACGCTAGCATCCGTAGGTACACTTGTGGGTCTTTGGCTTCAAGTCCGATCACACAAACCTGAGCTACAGGTGCAGATCCTTTCAGCCGACAGTCTTTCACCTTCCATTGATGTGCCTGATGTTCAGTACCATGCAACTTACCAGGGTGCTCCGATTCAGAATCCTTGGAAGTTGCGTCTTGCCTTTGTAAATACTGGTCCCGATACGATCGTTGGACAAGGCTCCAAGTCAAACATATTGGGAGATAAGATAACTGTAGCGTTTCCCGAAGGTACGCGAGTCTTGGGTTTTCCTCAGGAGTCGTCAACGCTTCCACTCGCAGTTGGCCTTAAGGAACAGGCGCAATTAGAAGTCACGTTTACACAATGGCGACCTCATGAACAGGCGATTTACGCAGTTTACGTGTCAGGGCCGGAGCCTAAGAGATATCCAATACCTTCGGTGCCCTCTCGGGATCTGATCGACGGAGACATTAAAGTTTTGGATCTTACGAAAGTTACCGTACATGGGCCCTTACCGATACTCGACCGTACAACACACCCGGTGGCACTTGTGGGTCGGATTTTGGGCGTTCTGCTCTCCTGCGTAATTGCAGTTATCGCTTTTGGCTGGGTATCGATAGTCGATAGGGAAAGGATTCAACTGGCGCGCTGGAGAGCTGCAAACGGTAACGCATTGCACAGTACATAGATTCCCAAAACGACTCTGCGGCGGAAAAGACGGCGTACAAATCCGAGCCTTGGACTTATTTTCGAACCTGGCCCGACGAGGTTCCTAAACTCTCGGTCAGCTATCCGATTGCTGATTCAGGTTGGGCCGCAGTAGGTTATTCTGTGATTGGTCTTGTAATTATCGCAGCAGCAGCGGCTCAAGTATTAGCAACTATAGTCTATTGATTTCAGAATTCACTACTCCACTTCACGCCTTATTTTTCCCCTCGTTAACACTTCTGGGGCTCCAAACGTCTTTCCCGCAGACAAGGCTTCGGTCGTCGTTTGAATTCGGTATCATTCGCTGAAACCAGCGCCGAGTGCGCTGCGTAGATCAGCCAGCAACAAACTCTCTCCCCGCGAAAACAGAAAGCAGTTCACCCCGTGAGATACAACCTTCAAACCGTGCTGAAGTACCAAAGTACTTATCTCACGGGGTGAGATACAACCTTCAAACCGTGCTGAAGTACCAAAGTACTTATCTCGCGGGGTGAACTGCTTTCGGAAAAACCTGGAGAGAGCTCATGAAACATCGAAACCCGACTCTGTTGTTTCTCCTCTTAGCATCCGCTTCAGTGCTGTTCCTGTTCTTCCTCTTCCCGTCCCTTTGGTCCGTCACGTCTCAAACGCGGGAAAGACGAGTAGGTGCAAATAACACCTCGGCACAGACACAGAACTCGAGCGATGCAGACAAGCTGCCGGCGGTGCCGGCGGCGGACATCGTAAAAGTTGACGTCGATCTGGTGACTGTCGATGCGCTCGTCTTGCAGAAGAACACCGCGCGGGTGGTCGGCGGATTGAAGAAAGAAGACTTCGTGCTTTACGAGGACGGGACCAAACAGGAGATCACGCATTTTGGTCAGGACAGTCTGCCGCTCTCGGTGCTCTTGTTAATCGATCGGGGCGGTTGTCTCGATCCCTTCGGCAGCCATGTGCATCGCGCGGCGAGTGACGCGATTTCGCGTCTGAAGCCGGAGGATGAAGTCGCGGTGATGACTTATCACGACACGACGCGCCTGCTCCAGGGCTTCACGCGCGACCGTGCGCTGGTCGAAGACGCCCTCAACCAGGTGCCGCCGCATGATGAAGAGGCGGACCATTGCCTGAATAAGCTGTTTGCCGCAGCCGCCGATTACATGGTCCGGGCAAGCAATCCCGTCGGGCGTCGCGTGGTGATCGCGATTACGGGCGTCACGCGCAACTTTGATTGTCCGAATGGGCCGTCCGGCAAAGCGGCGTCGCAGGCGATCTTTGAATCGGGCAGCGTAGTGTGCGGGATCATTCCCAAGACAGACGACCAGGCGATCGAAAACGGGATCATGATTTGGGCCACGCGAATTGGTAAGCTCGGCAACGCACCCTACATCGATATCCAAACCCTCGCGAACGAAACCGGCGGTGAATTGCTGGCAGACAAACCTGAGAATCTCAACACGACTTTTCAAACGCTGATGGATCATCTGCGCAGCCGCTACAATTTGGCATTTGTTTCTTCCAACAAGAAACGCGACGGCACCACGCGCAAACTGAAGATCGACGTGTCGCCGTCGCTACAGAAATCACAGACCAGGCTGGTCGTCAAAGCCCGCCGGAGTTATGTTGCGCCGCGGAGTTAGTGCTCTTCACCTCGCCCTCGATCGCGATTTGCCTTGCTCAGCAGATACTTCGGTCTTAATATCAACCTATGTCCGCTATTCTCCTCGACACTAACGTGCTGATCGACATATGTCGCAAAAACGACGTCGCAAAGCTAGGGGTGTTTGGATCGATGGCTCGCGGCGAAAGCAATGACGACAGCGACGTAGATTTGCTGGTGGAGTTTTCAAAGCGTAAGAGCTTGCTGGCTCTGGTAGCGCTGGAAAGACAAATGTCGGCGGCGCTAGGAAGAAAGGTGGACCTGCTCACCGAAGCCGCGATCAGTCCTTATCTCCGCGAAGGAATCAAGCGAGACCTGCGAGTCATCTATGAAGCGAGATGAGTCCTTCTATCTCCGCCACATTCTCGATGCCATAGTCAGGACCGAAGTGTATCTGCAAGGCCTGGATGAAGCAGTCTTAAGCGCCTTACGCTAATCAAATCGGAATTGGAGAGCCTTGGATACTATGTTTATCTTTTGAAAGAGCAGCCAGACAAGTGGGGAGAAAGCGTGATTCAAAAGGTGCTTCGTTATGCTCTTTCGTCGAAGTTCATTCTTATTGAAAACTCGGAACCATCAGGCCATCTCTACGAGATCCCGCACGTAACGAAAATGGCCGAATGCGTTACGGCCCTTTTGCAAGAACAAGGAAAGGGCGCCACTTGGATGTTCGAGGATGCGTACGCCAAATCGCGCAATTGGAAGAAGTTTACTTACAATACTAAGAAGCTACGACCAGTGGTGCGGGAAGCTGCGGAATGGGCCGAACAGTTTACGAAGGCCTTTGCCGCGCATCAGAAGAGGGTCTTGCCTTGGCTATGACTCAGAAGCGTCAGAGTCAGCGTCTGAGGTAGTGATTGACTCTCTGCTTGTTTTCCTGTAAAGCCACTCCTCGATTGCCCCTCAACAGTCGGGTCTTTTGCGAGCAAAGCGTCGTTCAGTCAAAGGGTCGTTCAATGCGAAATTCCTGAAGCGGAAATAACGCCCAATCGTCATGAGCGAGCAACCCCGCGGGTTACTCGCCCAATCATTCTACCCTCGTCTACCGCTGGATGGTTACGCCTCAGGCGGTTTCTTCTTCTGCTCAGCCGGCTTTGCCTGCGGCGACTGTCGCTGTTGCCGCTCAACCTGAGGTTGCGGATGCGGCTGAGGTTGCGCCGGCTTAGCTTGAGGCATCTGCATCTGCTGCGGCGCGGCTCTCCTTTCCTGCTGGCGCATCACCTGAGGCCTTGGTTTCGGTTGCTGGACGGCAGCGGGCGCCTGTCGCTGAACCTGCGGCCGATACTCCACCGGTGGTTTGCGCCGCTCCGGTTGTGGCGGAGGCTGGGGCTGCACGCGTTGCTGTTGCTCCGAGTGCCTGATCACCGGTTGCTGCGCCCGCTGCATTTCGGTTTGACGCTGCTGCTGACGTAAGACGCCTTGCGTCTGCATCTGCTGACGCACGCGCTCTCCTTGCGCTTGTTGAGCGGTTGCGCGCTCGGCGCGTTGCTGTTCAACTTGCTGCTTACGAAGTTCGTTCAGCTGCGTTCGCGCTGATCGATCACCGCGACTCGACTGTCGCGCTAACTCCGCCATCTGTCGCTCGCGGGCCTGTTCCGCGGCAATGTTTGGCGCCGTTCCATTTGGCGCCCGATTCAGGGCCCCTTGCGGAACTGTCGCCGTGCGCTCATCTCTAAACTGAAGCTTTTGATTTCTCGCCCGGTCAGGAACCGATTCAACCTGGAGAGCGCGCGCCAGATCTCGCCTGAACGGCGGCGCCAGCGGCGCCGTGCCGGTTACGACTGGCGTGTTTTCTATTCGCTGGGTAATTGCCTGCGGCACACTGATCCGGCGTTCCGCCGCGCGTGTTTCAAAGGCAACGCGCCGCAACGAATCAACTGCCAGCGGATCCTGCACCGGACGCACGCGGGCGATGGTTTGGAAATCGATCCTGGAAATCATCGTGGGATCGATCACTCGATTAAAGTTACGAGTGTCTACAACTGTCACCGCGCCCGGAACGTTGATGTTTACAACGCGCTCCTGCACAACATTCGTTGGGTTCAGATAGACCGGCTGCCAGTTAGGACCGTAATACCAGGATGAGTATGGATCGCCTGGACCCAAGGCTACCCACGCGACGCTCGATTGGCTCACCGGTATGAAATCAACTAACGCCGGTGAGTAAGTTGGATATGTTCTTACGGGCTCCGGAACCCAAAACCACTCGTTCGAAGCGTAGGCCCAGCGACCATAGTGATAAGGCGCATAACCCCACGGCTCGTTCGATACCCAGGTTAAGCCAAACGGATAGTCCATAGACCAATAACCCGACTGATACGGGACCCAACCCGCGTCAACCCGTGGATGCCAGGCGTAACCGTAGTCGCTCACGTACTGCCAGTCACCATAGTCGTCGAGGTCGTCGACACCTGGAATGTATTCGGAAACGTAGTTATAGCTCGGGTCATTACGATATGGATCGTAATAGTCGGGGTCGTCGAGATAGGTGTAATAGTTACGATAGCGCCCGTCGTACTTGCGCGGATAGCGATAGCGAAAATGGTTGTCGAGCAGAGCGCCGGCCTGGCCCGCATCGACGCGCGACATTACCGCGCCGGAGTTACCCTGACACGGAATCGTCAGCACTTCGCCTTTGTCGATGCGACCGCTCCCGCCCTGGCCAACCACCTGGGCTTCGCCGCTCAGCGTGGTGGCGACTGCGTTGCCGTTCTGATCTAAAGCGACTTGATAGATGCCCGGCTGCTCCAGATCAACGGCGCCACACGGAGTGGCAACCTCGAAGGACTGACCAGATGAGATCGACCCGATATCAAAAAGAGCCGAGCCATCGCGCAGCGCGACCTGAGTCCGCGGCTGAGAAAGATCCAATATGTCGAGCGACGTGTTCGCATCAATGGTAGCGAAGTTGCGCCCACTGAACGCTATCTCGCTGCGCGAATTGTCGCGCGCATAAACTCGATCGCCGACCGTAATTGGAGTGTTAGCCGTGGCTTCGATCCAGTCGGCCTTTGTAGAGCTGGTATCAAGACTGTGGTTCAGTCCAACCTGCCCATCCACACGTTCGATGCGTGCTGCGTTCGGTAGAGCTCGGGCTTCGGCGGTCCGTTCGTATTTCGTCCAGAGCAATGCAGCCGCTCCGGCGACAATTGCGCAGCCCAAAACTATTAACGTCGCATGCGGCCAAATCTTTATGCGGTCCATAAAAGCACACCTCCTGTCCATGTCTTGTCGCAGACAAATTCCTGCAACATCAATACCGGAAATCATCGTTTACAAGTGAGTGTTGAAAGAGAATCAAAGAGCGTCATTGCCAAGACGCGATACAAAGGGGACGGGTCCTGGATCACTAGCGAATTGTTACAATATTGCCGGACAATTGCAGCACAAGAAGACGGTCTCGCTAACGGGAGATTCGCAAACATTGGACCCGATACCGAACATCACAATACGGTTTGCGACAACTTTTGCGACAACTAACGAGACGCAGGCGATCGCTTCAGTCTTGCGGGAATCGTTCGTTGAGTATGAGTCCCGCTACGAAGCAACACGCAGTTTTGATAGGGCGATTTAGTGTGGTTTCGTGGATCGTTCTTTCGACGGAACACAAACCATGACCTTACCAACCACGAGGCCCCACGACACCGTACCGAAACATCGTGTAGAATTGGACGCTGATGAAACCAGTCGCCACTGAAGAATGCGTACCGACGACCGGCGAAGAAATCGCGAATACCATCAGCCACGGCATAGGGCTCGCGCTGGCGATCGCCGCGACGCCAATTCTGATCGTGGCGGCCGTGCGCGCAGGCACTGTCTGGAACATGGTCGGCGCGAGCGTCTTTGCCAGTGCGATGCTGTCCTTGTATTTCGCTTCCACGCTCTATCACGCACTTCGACACGATAAGGCCAAGGGCTTCTTCCGCACCCTCGATCATGGAGCAATCTTTCTGCTCATCGCCGGCACTTACACCCCTTTCACTTTGGGCGTTTTGCGCGGGCCGTGGGGCTGGACGTTGCTGGGATTGATTTGGGCGATGGCGGTCACCGGTCTAACGATGAAAGCAGTGGCCGGCGCGCGTTATCGTTGGCTTTCGATGGTCTTGTATCTGTCGATGGGCTGGCTGGTCGTGATCGCGGCAAAGCCGGTCCTGCTGCGCGTGCCCCTCCCCGGCATTCTCTGGCTGCTGGCCGGCGGCGTGGCCTATACGGCCGGCGTGGGGTTTTATAGCGCGCATCGCATGCGCTACCACCATTTTATCTGGCATCTGTTCGTCTTAGCCGGCACCACCTGTCACTTCTTTGCCGTGCTCTGGTATTCGGCTTAAGCCCCAAAGTTCTTAGGCCGTTCGCAGTCTGGCAATCGGCATCCTCCCGGTGCTATTATCTGCGCGCGGTAAAGTATTATGTTCAATCCTCAAGCTCTTCATTTTCGACCGCTCGATAACCGCAGTGATCTGTTCGCGGACTAGTCTCCGTCTTAATTTAAGCTTCGTCTTTCGGACACAGCCGAGGTGTCGAACCATGAGTCGTTTTTCAAAGGAGACAAAGAAATGTCAGCGGTAATTACAGCACGAAAACCTGAAATCAGAACCGAACTGCCCGGCCCGAAGGCCCGCGCCATCATCAAGGCGGATTCCGAGTTTGTTAACCCAGCGTACCCGCGCCCGGCGTTCAAGCTGGTCGCCGAGCGCGCGCAAGGCGTCTGGGTCGAAGACGTCGACGGAAATGTTTTCCTTGACTGCAACGCCGGCGTGGCCGTGTGCTCGACCGGACATTGTCATCCGGAAGTTGTGCGCGTGATTCAGGAACAGACGGAACAACTGATTCACATCTGCGGCACCGATTACTACTACCAGAGCATGCCCGATCTCGCGCGCAAGCTTGACGAGATCGTTCCCATCGATGGCCCCACGCGCACGCACTTTGGCAACAGCGGCACTGAAGCCGTCGAGACGGCTTTGAAGCTGGCCATGCATGCGACCGGCCGCGAGAAATTCATTTCGTTCTTTGGCAGTTTTCACGGACGCACTTTGGGATCGCTTTCGCTCACGAATTCCAGAGTAGCGCAGCGCCGCGGTTTCAAACGCCAGCTACTCGACGTGGTTCATGTCCCTTTCCCGAACGACTATCGCAATCCGTTCAGTGCCGACGAGTGCGGCGATGGCGGACCAACCCAGGGCGCTTTGAACTGGATCGAGCAACGTCTGTTTCAATCGACGACGCCGCCCGAAGAAGTCGCCGCAATCATCGTCGAACCCGTGCAGGGCGAAGGCGGTTATGTGCCCGCGCCGAAGGGATTTCTCGAAGGCCTGCGCCGCATCTGCGACGCGCACGGCATTCTGCTCGTTTTTGACGAAGTACAGAGCGGCATGGGTCGCACCGGCAAGATGTTCGCGGCCGATCACTACGGTGCGAAGGCCGACATCGTCTGCATCGCAAAAGGCATCGCCTCGGGTCTGCCGCTTTGTGCGTGCGTCGCGCGCGCCGACGTGATGGACTGGAAACCCGGCGCGCATGCCTCGACCTTCGGCGGAAATCCGGTGGCAATTGCCGCGGCGCTGAAAACGATCGAGTTGCTCGAGCGCGAATTGGTGGCGAACGCCGCTGAGGTTGGCGCTTATCTCAAGCGCGGCTTGGAAAAGTTGATGAGCAAGCACGACTGCATCGGCGACGTGCGCGGCATGGGATTCATGCTCGGCGTCGAATTCGTGAAGAATCGCGCGACTAAAGAGCCGGATGCCGAACTGCGCGATCGCGTCGAAATGGCCAGCTTCAATCGCGGTTTGATTTTGCTCGGCGCCGGATCCAATTCGATTCGCTGGTCGCCGCCGCTGATCCTGACCCAGGAGAACGTCGATGTGGCGCTGGAGATTTTTGATGAAGCGATCGCGGCATCGAAGTAAGATTTGAAAGAGATCGTAACCAAAGAGGTGTCAGAGTACCGACTTTAGTCGGGTTTTTCCCAGCGCGAAGAAAGACCCAACTAAAGTTGGTACTCTTACGCCTGTTAGCGGAGATAAAGCTAATGTTCGAAGGAACCGTAGTCTCGATCAACATAGCGCCTGAAGCCGAGGCGCCGATGCAATCAGTCAGCGAAGTGCGCGCCGTCCCTGGCCATGGCCTGGAGGGTGATCGCTATTTCGCTCAAAAGGGAACTTTCTGGAAGCCGGAGGCAAGTCGCGAACTGACTTTGATCGAAGCCGAGGCAATCGAGGCGTTGAAGCGCGAGCTGGATGTTGGCTACGGACTCAGTGACAGCCGCCGCAACATAGTCACGCGCGGCGTGCCGCTGAATCACCTGGTCGGCAAAGAGTTCTGGATTGGCGAGGTAAAGGCCCGCGGCTTGAAGCTGTGCGAGCCATGCTCGCATCTGCAAAGACTCTCGCACGAAAAGGTTCTGCCCGGCCTGGTGCATCGCGGTGGCTTGCGCGCGCAGATTCTGAGTGAAGGAATGATCCGGGTCGGAGAAACGGTTAAGGAAGTCTAAATGCTGGGAGTGCGGGCCTCCCGCCCGCATTGAGAGCCTCAGCGCGAATAGCAACTGATCCTTCTTTACTGCTGTCTATGGTTTCGGCGAGGAAACAACAACCTTCGCTTCAATATTTCCCATCCCACTGTAACCATCGGCAATCATTGAAGGCAGCGAAACGAAACTCAGTGACAGCGTATTATCGGCCTCGGAAAAAGCTCCCGTCGCCTTCAGCCCGCTGTTCGGCGAATCAATCAGAGAATCCGCGGTCATCCTTAGAATTGCTATTTCGCCTTTGCTCCTAATCACACCAGTTTCAAATCCTTCTAGTGACCGATTCTCAGTTAGCTCGTGGCTGAAGATTTCGAAAGCGAAAGTGACGAAGTTATCTTGATGTATCGCCCGCACTTGGCCTTCCAAGCCGAACTGTTTCGTCGTTCCGGCAAAACCTCCTGACATAGTGAAATGTCCAGAAGTAATGCGATATGGACGCATACTTTGCCGCCAGGGGCCGTTAAGATCAAGTGAAAACGGGCGTGTTCCACTGGCGGGCAAGGAAATGAGCTTGAACGGCGACGTGATCACCTGCGGGACCATCACGCTCTTACCTGGGCTTCTTTCGTCCACACAAATCTGTCCGCCGCACCTGGTGATCTCCACGCTATAGCCACCAGTATTTCGCTCGCCAAGGAACGCCGCCACCACAATGTTCGTTTTGAAGAACTCTTCGTCTAGTCTCGGCAGATTTCCGTCGAGCTTCACCAACGCCTCATAAGTCTCGACATCCCGCACGACACCAACAAACGGACGGGTGATCGAGGAATGGAAACCTTCGGCAAGCACTTTTGGTTCGCTGGGATTGTCTGTCATCTGAGTTTCAGTCTTCGATTTCGCGCGATTCTGCTTCACATGACTTTCTGACGCGCTGTCGATGCTAAGCGTCAACGCTAAAATCGCCACAAGAACAAACGACCTGATCATGGCTTCCTCTGAATTCTTCTTTGATGAAAACGTCCCTTCCAATTGTTAGAACGTCGAACCGTCGCGTGAGTTGCATGAACTTCACAGTCGATATCGCACGTGCTTTCGCAACTCTTCGTCCTCGACTTCGATGTTCTGCAGGCGCAGCATCACATCGGCATTCAAGTCCCATCCCGCGCGTTCGCCTGCTTTCAGCTTCACTGTACCTGCCGCGGCGATCATCGCCGCATTGTCCGTGGAAAGATGCGGCGAGGGAAAATAAACCGGCAATCCCAGCTTTGCGGCGGCCTGGCTTGCAGCTGCCCGCAGCGCGCCGTTGCATGCGACTCCACCAGCAACAATTAGGGTCTTTGGATAATAATCTTGCGCGACCCGCTCCATTGTCGTGACCAGCGAATGAACCACGGTGCTTTGAAAGCTTGCAGCCAGATCTTTGATTCCCTGTGAAGGCTCTTCGCCGTTGCTCACCGGATGCAATCCGGACTCGCGCACGTACTTTGTCACCGCGGTTTTCAATCCGCTGAAACTAAAGTCGGGTCGACCGTCGCCCATGCGTGGAGTTGCGAACTTCACCGCTTTCGGATTCCCTTCCTTCGCCAGCTTTTCAATGATTGGCCCGCCGGGATATCCGAGCCCAAGGAGTTTTGCAACTTTATCAAACGCCTCGCCGGCGGCGTCGTCGCGCGTGCGGCCGACGACTTTGTATTTTCCGGGCTCTGGCACAAAGAAAAGATTTGTGTGACCGCCGGAAACGATTAGCGCCAGCGCTGGATGCTCGACCGGCGGATTCTCAAAACAAACGGAATAGATATGACCTTCGATGTGATTGACGCCGACCAGAGGTTTGTTCAGCGCGAACGCCATCGCCTTCGCGTAAGAAACGCCCACCAGCAACGAACCAACCAGGCCCGGTCCGATCGTGACCGCGATGCCGTCGATTTGTTCTTTCGTTAGGCTCGCGCGCGTGAACGCCTCTTCGACGATCGGAACGATTTTGTCCAGATGCTCGCGCGAAGCAAGTTCGGGAACCACGCCGCCAAAGCGTTGATGAGTTGCAATCTGCGAGGCAATCACGGACGAGACGATCTCGCGGCCATCACGCACGAGCGCAGCCGCGGTCTCATCGCAGGAAGTTTCGATTCCGAGTACGAGCATCTGTGTAAGGAGATTCTACCGAATAGAGACACGAAGCTGAACCTGAGAGCGAGCTACTTAATACTGGGAACGCGGACGCCCCCGTCCGCATTGAGCGCGAAGCGCGAAAAAGCCCTGGCGTGCTAACGGACGCTGTGCGGGCGAGGGCGCCCGCGCTCCCAGCGCTAACTCGATTTATAGAAGCTCAAACACGAATCGCCTTGTTTGAGCATTCGATAGCGACCCAGTCCGCCGAACTCTTCCTTCAAATCTTTCTTCCGATGATGCTCAACGATCACCACGCCGTCCTCCGCCAACACTCGCGTCGCATGTTCACCGACGTAGTCCAACACCGTTTCATAGTCCATCGCATACGGCGGATCGAAAAAGATGATGTCGAAGGCAACCGCTTCCTGCTTCGCGCGTCTTTTCAGAAACTCCAACGCCTCTCTACTAACAACCTCGATCTCATCGTCACTGGCGTTTAGCGCTTTCAGATTCGTTTCAATCAACGCGTACATCTTGCGCGAACGATCGACAAAGGTAGCGTGCGCCGCGCCGCGCGACAGCGCTTCGATTCCGACCGCGCCTGACGCCGCGCACAGATCGAGAAAGCGCGTGCCGTTGATTCGCGGCGCGAGAATATTGAACAGCGTCTCGCGCAAACGATCCGAAGTCGGCCGCGTTTGCAGCGACGGCGGACTCTTCAGCTTTCGTCCGCGATATTTACCGGCAATGATTCGCAAAATCAATCCACAGATTGCGCAGATGTGTCGGAAGCCCGCGCGTCAGCAAGGGCTTCGAGGCCCTCCCTCACGGTCGGGTTTCTGACACAGCTTTCCAGTGAGAAGCTAGCCAACGGCCGCCAGCTTCAGCCGTGCATCACTCTGTGCGCGCTTAATCATCTTTGCGGCTTCGGGTGACGACTTGCCCTGATTGACGTAGAACTCGGCTTCTTTGCGGGCGGCTTGCAGGATATCCAGGTCACGAACAAGGTTGGCAACGCGAAACTCAGGCAGACCGGCTTGCCGCGTGCCCATTACTTCGCCGGGGCCACGAATCTCCAGGTCCTTTTCTGCGATGCGAAAGCCGTCGTTTGTTTCTTCCATGATCCCCAGACGCTCACGCGCGACATCGGTTTGTTTATCGGAAGCCAGTAGCACACAGAAACTCTGCTCGGCGCCGCGGCCGACACGGCCGCGCAATTGATGAAGCTGCGAAAGGCCAAAGCGCTCGGCGTGCTCAACCACCATCACCGAGGCGTTCGGCACATCGACGCCGACTTCGATCACCGTGGTCGACACCAGGATCTGGATCTTGCCGCTAACAAATCGGCGCATCACTTCTTCTTTCTCTTCGCCTTTCATCCGACCGTGCAACAACCCGACTGAAAACTTTGGGAAGACGCGGTCGCGCAGGTATTCGTAACGCTTGGTAGCATCGCGCAAATCCATCTTCTCTGACTCTTCAACCAAAGGATAGACGACATAGACCTGGCGCCCGGCCCTGACTTCGCGCGCAAGCAATTGCTTCACTTCTTTGCGGTCGGTTTCGTTGTCGGCAAAGACCTTCGTGACCATGGGCGTTCGACCCGGCGGCATTTCATCAATGATCGACACGTCCAAGTCGCCGTAGACGGTCATCGCCAGCGAACGCGGAATCGGCGTCGCGGTCATCACCAGCACTTCGGGATTCAGTCCGCGCGCGCGCAACTCAGCGCGCTGCATCACGCCAAAGCGATGCTGCTCGTCGATTACCACCAACCCCAGTCTCTTGAACGCAACTCTTTCCTGAATCAAAGCGTGCGTGCCGATGCACGCGCCGATTTCGCCTTTGGCCAGCGCCTGATGGAGGGCTCTCTTTTCGGCCACCTTCATCGACCCAATCAATAATTCGACGCGATAAGGAGTCCTGGCCAGGATTCTTTTGATGTTGCGTGCGTGCTGTTCGGCAAGAATCTCTGTGGGCACCATCAAAGCCGTCTGGTAGCCATTCTCCATCGCAGCCAGCATGGCAATCAGGGCGACGATCGTTTTACCGCTGCCCACGTCGCCTTGCAGCAAACGATTCATGGGCGCATCGGAACGCAGGTCGCGAAAGATTTCTTTGACAACCTTGCGCTGCGCGTCGGTAAGTTTGAACGGCAGCACGGTGGCAATACGCTGTTTGGCCGCGTCGTCAATCTTGATCGTCGCGCCTTTGTGCTCTCTGATTCGCTGACCGCGTTTTACCAAAAGCCCGAGCGCCAACCAGAACACTTCTTCAAATATCAGACGGCGATGCGCCGGGCTGCGCGCCCGTTCGTAATCATCCAAAGCTGCGTCCTCAGGCGGGAAATGAATCTGGCGCAGAGCGTCGGCGCGCGCCGGGAGTTCCTGACGCTTGCGCAAATCTGCCGGCAGAGTCTCTCCGATTGATTTGTCAGGAATGCGAGCCAGAATTTCGTGAACAATCTCGCGCAGGCGCTTGGTCCGAAACTCTCCAAGCTTTCGATAGATCGGAACTCTCCGGCCGACGTGAATTGCTGCGAGTTTCGGATCGATTTCGACTTCGCCATCTTCGTCGTCGGCGCCGGCAATCAATTCCAACTCATCCGGCTTGTTCAGTCTGAGCGAGTATGTGCCGTGCTTGTCCCATTCCCATTTTCCAAAAGCAATGAAGCGCGCTCCAGGGACGAAGCGCTTCGCGTTGTACTGAATAATCTGTTGCGCGCGGGCGCCGGAAACAAACCACCAGATGATGACCTGGGGCCCGGTCCGACGTTGATCGGTTGCCCCAATCTTGAAGATGTACAGTCGCTGTTTGAAAGAGCGTCGATTGCGCACCGGATATCCGCCGGCCACCCGCACGGTGAGATCGAGCGACGCTTCGAGTCCGTGATACAAGTGCCGAATCTCTACCATGCCCGAACGATCTTCGTAACGCATTGGAAGATAATTAAGCAGGTCTCCGACGTTGACATTGTTGACGTCTTTTCCGGGCGAGACTTCGGTCAACGCCAGCGCCAGTTTGCTCGCAGTTTGCGGCCCAAAACGAGAGATGCCGCTGACGGCTAAATCGAGAATTCTGGTGTCGAGGGAGATGGAAACGTTGGCAGACATCGGCGCGATCATAGCACAGGAAAATCTCTGCGCGTTCAAGGGGATCGCACCGCCTAACTCAATCCCACAGCTACATCAATTTAAGCTAACAGGTGAAGAACTATAAGGATGAACTATACGATTCTTGGTTTCTAGTTCGCCGCGACACTTGCCGTGGCGCAACACTTTTCGAAAGCGCTCTTCAGGTCCTCGGCAATCTGCTCGGGTCCTTTGCCCTCGATCTGATAGCGCTCCATCATGTAAACGAGCTGGCCATCCTTAAAGAGCCCGATTGAAGGCGAAGACGGCAGATAACCGGTAAAGTAGCCGCGCGCCCTTTCGGTCGCTTCGATATCGGCTCCGGCAAACACAGTCGCGACTGTGTCGGGACGGACATCGTGCTGGAGCGCCAGCGCGATCCCAGGACGTGCTTTGCCGGCCGCGCAGCCGCAGACCGAATTCACTATGACCATCACGGTGCCTTTTGAATTCTTAACTGCTCCGTCGACTGCTTCTGGTGTTCTCAATTCCTCGACTCCGAGACGCGTTAACTCTTCCCGCATTGGGGCAATCATGAACTCTGGATACGGCATTCTCAGTTTCTCCTTAGCGTTAATACTATCTAATTTGTTTGTGCCGTCATTGTACCACGATCGCTTGAATACCTCCTCCGGTATGGAGGTGCTGGCTTACGCGTTTTACCGATGCGGGTTAAGTGTACTTACGAAAGGCGCCGAAAGGATCGACGCTCGCTCCGGATTGCCGGAGCTGCCCGGGGCCTGAGAATGTATCTGCAGTTTCAGGAAGGACAGAAGTCACTGGGGCGAGTAGGTGCGAGAGTCTTTTCCAGAAGCGGCAACCTTCGCCGCCGGTTCGCAGGTCGCGCGGTTAAGCGACCAACATGTTGTCCAGCGAGTCCGCCATTTTATAATACTCCGGGATCGGACCCAGCGGCTTAGTGTCTATCAACAGGTTTTCTGCATCTCTCGCGGAAATTGGTCGTGAGAAGAAGAATCCCTGGCCTTGCTCACATCCAAGAGTTCTCAGCTTTGTGAGTTGTTCGAGCGTCTCAACACCCTCCGCGATGACGTCCATGCCGAGGTTTCCCGCCAGGGACATTATCGTGCGGACAATTTCAGTGTTCTCGTTGTCACCGCTCATACGACTTACAAAGGAGCCGTCAATCTTCAAGGTAGAGATCGGGAAGCTATGAAGCGAACTCAATGACGAGTAGCCGGTGCCGAAATCGTCGATGCTCAAACCCACTCCGAGCTTGCGCAGGCCCTTGCACGTCTCACTCGCGGCCTCAACATTTGCGACGACTACGCTTTCGGTTATTTCCAGCCACAACGAGGAAGGATTCAGGCGTGTGTCCTCTAACACTCGTTCTATTTGTTCAATGAGATTTGGCTGGGCAAACTGTTTTCCAGAAAGATTAACGCTCATCGTCAGGGGCGAATCGGTGGGATACAGATCCTGCCATTGGCGCAATTGAGAGCAAGCCTCGCGCAGGATCCACTCCCCGATCGGAATGATTAGCCCAGTTTCCTCCGCTATGGGAATGAATTGACTGGGGTTGATCAAGCCATGCTCGCTGTGTCTCCACCGGGCGAGGGCCTCGAAGCCAGTAACACGAAAAGTGTCGAGCGAAACGATTGGTTGATATTCAACGACTAATTGCTCCTTCTCAATCGCTGCTCTCAGATCGGTGTGCATCTGCATCAGCTTTACGGCCCGCACATGCATGCTCTTATCGAAGACATGGTGACAACTGCCGCCCAGCGACTTGGCATAGTACATGGCCGTGTCGGCGTCGCGCAGAATGTCTTCCGGCCGCTCGTACCCGGTTGTACTGGGGGCGATCCCGATGCTTGCCGACGCAAAAACTGTCCGGCCCTCGAGTGCAAGTGGCTGCGTCAACTCTCGTTGAATTCGTTCGGCCACAAAGACGGCTTCGCTGTTGCTCTTGATATCTTCCAGGAGGATTGTAAATTCATCGCCTCCGAGCCGCGCGATCGTGTCTCCCGGACGTAAACAGGTCTGCAATTTAGAGGCTACCGCTATCAACAACTGATCGCCCACCAGATGCCCGAGACTGTCATTCACCACTTTAAAGCGATCGAGATCCAGGAACAGAACTGAAAACAGCGCGTATTCCTTTCGACGCCGGCGAGCTACGGCAAGTTTGAGGTGATCAATGAACAAAGCACGGTTGGGCAAGCCCGTTAGTCCGTCGTGGAAGGCATCATGGACCAGGCGGGCCTCGGCGCGTTTTCGATCGGTAATATCCTGAATCTGAAAAATGAAGCGGACTAACTGAGTCTCAGGATCGCGGACACGCGAAACGCTCAGCTGACTCCAGACCTCGTGACCAAGTTTATGGATGTATCGCTTTTCTGTCTGGTATCCCGGAAGCGTGCCGTTCAACAATCTTGACTGTTGCACCAGCAAATCTCCAAGATCTTGAGGATGTGTAACAGTTTGAATGTCCGAAGTCAGCAATTCTTCTTCAGAATAGCCGATGATGTCGCAGAGCGAACGATTCACCTCTAACCAGCGACCCTCCGGAGAGACGAGAGCCATGCCAATGGTTGCGTAATCGAAAGCGGTTCTAAACCTCTCTTCACTCTCCCGTAGGACCGCAGCGTGCCGTTGGGCGTCTTCAGCGTGGGCCAGCGAAACCTCGACATTCTTCAGGTAGGTCTTATAAGTAATGTAGACGATTGCGACTATTGGAGTCGTGGCAATCGCGCCATAGAAACCGACCAGGGTGATGAGCTTGGCAATCATGAAGGCTGCCGAGGCACCTGCCAAATAGGTGACCGAGGTCCACAGGTAGCACGTACGCCAGGTGGACCAGAATGGCTGGTTCATCTTGCAACCTGTATATAAGGTTGCAAGTCCACTGTTGGCGAGGTACTGCACCATGGCCATCAGGCCGAGAGCTCCTACGAAACTGGCGGAGAGTTTGAGGGTGGCAAGGTTTTCAATGGGTCCGAAAAGTGTACGAAGCGCTATTACGGTAAGGAAAGTCGAACAGGCCATCATCGCGGCGTTAAAGAAATGCAGCCTGACCTTTTTGGTTACCCGCAGGGAAGAGCAGAAACCAGCTGCCGCGGCTACCAGGATGGCGGCCTCGCCGCCACAAAACAGCATTGTGAGGAAGACAAATGAATCATTGACGGTAATCTCAGATTTGATGCTGGGAATACGAATCACCAGTCTGGCACCGAGGAAAACCATCAAAAGAAACAGAAGCAGGAAGCGAATGTCGAGTCGAGGTGCTTCCAGGCGATGTGCACTAAACGCAATAATCCCGGCGCCGAGCGCGACGACCACAGCAATGAAGGGTTTGACGTAGCGTTCTTTGTTCACGGGTTCTGTTTGAAGGAGAGATTGGCGTGACGCGTTAAGTCCCGGGGCGTCACGCCGGTGAATGGGATTGCCAAAGATGTCAGTTTGTCAATTGGTCTGACTCCTGTTCCAGAAACATTGTTTCGTACTGTTCGCGGAGCTTGTAACCGGCACTTCGGTAACAAACCTGAGCGGCAGATTTTTCCTCTTTTGTCAGCAGACAGACTGACTTCGTATGGGTCAAAAGAGTGTTGGTCAGCTGCTTCATGCAGCGAGTCCCGAAGCCTTGTCCACGTCTCTCCGGGATAACATAGATTCCTTCGAGATAGTTAACTTCGGGCAAGTCGCTGATAACGTCCGCCTTAAAGAGCAGCTGGCCGTCCTTAACGCATACCCATACTCGCCCTTGTTGAATCCGACGGGCGCAACGCTCGCGAAAGCCGGCCGGATCAGTTTCCAAAGGGTTGACTCCGGTTTCTTCAAGCGTCATTGCGGCATGCACTGGCACCACCAAGTCTACTTCCTCGGGCGTCGCTCGTCGCAAACAACCGACGACATCTTCCACTCGCTCCTTGGACCGCTGCTCAAACAATGCCTCACGGCAAATCAGTCGTGGGCGCTTGTCTTCAGGGAAATAATTGAGGAAGGAGCTCATTCTGTGGGTTTCGCCCATCACCACGAAGGCGGATGAACAGGCGTTGGTAAGTCTGGCGAAGGCAGCTAGTGCGCTCTCGGACTTGGTTTCGAACAACGTAACGTGTCCGATTAGCGCGACGCCGTCCAGTTCACCAAGTTGGTTACGCGACCCGTAGAAGGTACCGCGATTCAGTTGGCTTACGAGGCCATTGTCCTTTATCCAGCCGGTCATCACGAACGTAAGGAGGGGATGAGCCGAAAGAAAATCCAGGACTTCTGCCTCGTGCTCGCCTTTGAGCGGCTCAACCGACGGAGTGAGTTCCGGGGCCAGAGGAACGGTTGGTTTGTCGTTTCTCAGTTGCAGCATTTTGTCTCTTATCCTTGATGGCAACCAGTGGGTGATTCCGACAAGTCACGGCTTAGTAGTCGAGGTAGTCCACACCATCATCGATTAATACCGGGCAACCGTCGGCTGGATCGCCTCCGAGCATGGCTGTCTGGGCCTGCACATATGCATCGCTGACAATTATTCCGTTGCTGTCGCTGACAATGATGCCGTCACTGACGATAACGCCGTCAACCAGAAGGTAACCATCACTAACGATGATGCCGTCACTAACGATAATGCCCATGTTGATGAAGGGAGCGCCATCACTCATGGTGAGGCCGTCGCTGACGACAATGCCGTCGCTGACGACAATGCCATCGCTGACGACAATGCCGTCGCTGACGACAATGCCGTCGCTGACGACAACTCCATCGCTGACGACAATGCCATCGCTGACGATAATGCCGTTACTGATGATCACGCCGTCGCTGACGATGACGCCCTGGGCATAGACAGGCTGATACGTCGTAATCAGGCTGGTGCCTTTTGCATAATGCCGGCCCAGGAGGATTCCCTGCGACCAGGTGAAGGTAGACCCGGCAATGGTTGTCGAAGGTACGGGCGGAACCGACGTCGTCAATAGCGGCGCCCCTATGGGTTTGCTGCTTCCGAAATCCCTGCGCACCAAACGAGCTACGCGCATCGCGCCCTCGACGTTGAGTTCGCCAGCTCCCTGCTCAAACGTATTGAAGCCATTGAGCGGTTGGGCCGTGTACATCAACAGAGCCTTAATCATGTTCGGGGTGAGCGTGGGATTAGCCTGTAGCAGCAGAGCTGCCGCACCCGCGACCATTGGCGAGGACATCGAAGTCCCACTGAGCATCATCTCTTTGCGATTGTCCGCGGAGCTTACGCCGACATTCAGTTGCGGATTCTGGGTTACCAGAAGGTTGCCGTCCGATTCAGCGTCAACAATCTTGTTGCCAGGCGCGACCAGGTCGGGCTTAATCAAGTTGTCGTAGTGCTTGACGCCATCTGCGCCTGTCCAGTAACTACGGGTCGGGCCGCGTGAGCTGAAGGTCGCGATTGTGTCGTCGTTGCGAGCATCGGTGCCATAGGTGTTTGCCGCTCCCACGGTGATTGCAGAAGGCTCGTTGCCGGGACAATGGATTTGTCCGTAGACTTTCTGACCTGCGCTGTTCTTGCCATTGTTGCCGGCCGCCGCAACAACCACGACCCCGGCATCAACCAGCAGACGAACCGCGCGGCATATCGGATCATTTGAATAGGAATCAACTGCCGGCGTACCGAGACTCATATTGACTACACGAATGTTGTAGGTCGTGCGATTACTCAAGACCCAATCGAGCGCGGCCAGCGTTCCTGCCACGCTGCCCAGGCCCTGAGAGTTCAATACGCGCAGATTGACAATGTTTGCGTTCGGCGCGATACCAGTGTATGCGCCCATCGCGATTCGGCCGTTGCCTACCGCAATTGAAGCAACGTGGGTTCCGTGACCGTATGGGTCGTCGACGCGGTTCTCGCCAGTGAAATCCTGGCTGACAACTATGCGGGATTGATTGTCCTTCCCAAGAAACGCCCTATGACTGGTTTCCATGCCGGAATCAAGTATGGCGACGCCGATTCCAGTTCCGTCGAACACGGTAGTCGTAGTAGTCGTCATGGGCACACCCAGTGACGAAATCGTCGTCGTCGCCGTCGTTAGTCTGCGGGCCTGGTCTGTGCCAGTCGTTGCGGTGACGTGACCCAGCGACTGAACTTGCCGGTTCACAGACAAGTAACGGGTATTGCCATTCGCCGCCAACTTCTCAAGTACGCCAACAGGCGCTTCGATCTTGACCGCTCCCAGTTTCGGATAACTTGCATCCACACGCACGCCGTTGGTCTTCAGGAGCTTGCCGAGCCTGCTGAGGTCGTCGGCTTGAAGAATCAGGCTGACGCGATCGCGTGAGCCGGCGTTCTGGATCATTTCGCGTAAATCGGGTGAGAGCTTGGCTCCCTTGAACTGCCGGTCATTGTTGTCGCTGTTGTCGTTACCCTCGTTGGCAGTCTTCTGAGCATCCGTGCTGTCCGCACCGTTCACACCATCACTGACCTGCACCGGCTGGAAAAAGCGCGAGATGGAAGCATCGCTGGCGATATATTCGGCGTAGGCGATAGATGTGGTTGCGCCGACGATCCGCAATCGGCTTCGCCCAAGCGCTGCCCGCACGGCATCTGTCGCGATGGGTGCAGCATAAGTTCCAACGAACTGATGAAGTTGATCTACAAAAAGGATTATCTGGCCGTCGGCGCTTTCGACTTCGGCCAAGACGGCTTGCAGGCGAGCGGTAAACTCATCACTATTCTTCGCCTTCGCAGCCAGGGCATCAAGGCTGAGACTGAACAAACGCTTATCGCTCAGGCTTTCCGGAACTTCTCCAGTCGCAATTCTCAGCCCCAGACCCTGGGCAATCGCCGCAACCCCAGGACCCGCTTCGCCAATTAACACGGGGTTCTGATGGATGTCTCGAGATAGAATCGATATAGTTCGGCTAATCTCGGCATTGCGTCCCATGACCGGCTCAAGGCGGCCGGCACGTGCCAGTTCCGTCAAATCGGTGGCATACCGTGCGAGTTCCGGATAGGTTACCTGGTTCGGGGGCGCCGACTGATTAGTGCTCGGAGATACGCCCGGCGTCGATTGTGCGCTGGCCCGGTCGGTTACCAGGATGCCTAAGCACAACGAAACCATAAGCGAGAGACTGGTCAGCCACGTGGCGACTCGATAACGTTTGATTCTATTTGTTTTGCTCATTTTCGTCCTTTTTTAGCCTCGCAAACCCGGAAACTGGTCCAGGGAGCACAGTTCACGGTCGAGTGCCCTTAGAGCAACGGCCGTGCCACCTGTTTTTTGTTTTTGAACGGCCGATTCTTTAGCTTTTTCTTAGGGTGTTTCGCTCTGCTCTGAGGTGAGCCGTCACTGGGTGGGTCGGCATTTGGCGGGTTCGGTCTTTGTGACAGGTCGCTAGGACTGATGTTCGGTTTATTTGCTGTGGGTGCCGCATTCCGCGAGATGGCAGATTAAGAATTCCACAGGTTCGCTTCAGAGCCGTGTAATTGAAAGGTCGCGGGCTGAGTCGCCATCTCCTGAAATCAAGACTCGCCAGACTCCTGGCGGCAGCGGATAATGTCCCAGACGGTCGGCCCATTCGATTACTGCGACCGCCTTTTCATCCGTCAGGATCTCATCGAGATCAACCGCATATGCCGCCGCCGCGCCCGCCTCCAGGCGATAGAGATCGATGTGGTAGAGAAGTAGCCGACCCTGGTGAGGATTAACCAAAGTAAACGATGGACTAGTGACGTCTTCTTCCCTCAGGCCGAGCCCGTGCGCAATACCTTTCACCAGGACCGTCTTGCCGGCGCCCAAGGGGCCGTTGAGAAGAATGAGCTCGCCACCGGTAAGCGCTGCACCGATACTGGCGCCCAGGTCGAAAGTCTCGCGTTCGGTTGTCGAAACGAATTCCCCGGTGATAATTGATGGTCCGGTCACAGTCATGGTCACCATCCAAGCCAACGAACATTGTTAGGTTGGTAATTCGCCTCTGGGATCGAGGGAAGAGATCGCTGCACTGAGGTGTTCTCGAATATCCGAAGCGACCATCGTACGCATCCCAATTTCTTGCGCCGCCAGATCGCCCGCCAAACCGCTGATGTAAAGGGCGGCGATGATTGTCTCAAGGGCGTCGGCCTTGCTTCGCAAAGTCGCATAAGCCTGTGCCAGAAAACCTGCGATTATTCCCGTCAACGTGTCGCCGGCGCCCGCGGTACCGAGGCCCGCGTTCCCCGTTGGGTTGACGAAAACCCGCCCGTCCGGCGCACCGATCAGTGAGCGCGTTCCCTTCAGAACCAGGATCACTTCGTGAGCAACAGCAAACTCGCGCGCGGCGGCGACGCGATCATCGAGGAGCGACCTATCATCCGTGCCCATCAAGCGCAACATTTCACCCGGATGCGGCGTTAGGATAACTGGAAGATCACTTGATCCGAGCAGTCCGTCTGGCCACGGTGCCAGGCAGTTCAATCCATCAGCATCGATAACAACCGGCGTGTCTCGCTGCTCAACAACGGTCCGCACAAATTTACGCGTGCGCTCATCTTCCGACGACAATCCCGGTCCGATAGCGATCACATCGGCGCGCGTCGCCAATTTCTTAGCATAGTCGAGTGCGGTATCACTGACCGCGCCGCGATCGGTTTCTGCGAGGGATGCAGTCATCACCTCCGGCATTACCTGCGCGGCCACCAAAGGCTGCACGGACACGGGGGTCGCTACCGTCACAAGACCGGCACCGGAACGCATGGCGGCGTTCCCACAAAGTGCGGCTGCTCCAGTAAACCCGCGCGAGCCGCCGATCACCAGCACATGACCGTGCGTGTTCTTGTGAGAATCAGGCGTGTAGCGGGTCTGAACTAACCAGCGGCGCGCATCACCGGGTTCCGTCACAAAGAGTCTGGACCTTGCTTCCTGGATTATTTCAACCGGCGAACCGATATCCGCCACGATCAATTTGCCGTTGTAGCCGGCGGCGGGAGGCAAAACGTTCGCAGGTTTTGGCGCCGTCATCGTAACGGTAACGTCCGCACGGACTGCCTCGCCCACCGGTTGGGCCAAATCGGAATTCAGTCCGGAGGGAATATCGATCGAGATTACGGCGGTAGGACTCGAGTTACTTTCGTTGCCGGGTTCACAAAGCTGGCGCAGGTATCTGACGGCTTCCCTATAAACGCCTTCTAGTGGCCGCGTCAGTCCGGTGCCGAATAAGGCATCAACCACTACTGTGTAGGGTTCCTTAAATTCAGGGTTCCCCAATTCATTGTTTATTAGCGCGCTCCAGTCGTCATCCGAACAACATTCGAAGAACTTGATGGACCCACCGATAGCCAGATCTTGCAGGCTCGCAAAATTTGTTCGTGCGTCTGCCCGGGTATCTTCCACCCTTCCCAGCAGGACTATGTCGACGTTCGCTCCAGCAAGCGCGAGCATTCGAGCTGTCGCCGCGCCATCACCCCCGTTGTTTCCGCGACCACATAACACCAGTATCGATTTCCCCGCTACGGCACCGGACGAGCGCTCGGCCACAACTCGCGCAGTTGCCGCCGCAGCGTTTTCCATAAGGACTAACGACGGAGTGCCGTTACGCTCAATGGTCATGCGGTCGACCTCGCGCATCTGGGCCGACGAAAGAACAGGTTGCATAAGGCGATGATAGAGAGAGGTTAAGGGCGGGTCAATCAGGAGTTGGGGTGAGAGGGTGAAAACCGCAAAGGCGCGGCCTGCATGAATGAAAAAGCGGCTCAGGGGGTTTCCCCCGCCGCCTGCCGCTGCTCCAACCTATCCGTCTTTTCGGGATAATCAACTAAAGAAGCAATGTCCTGAATTCTCCAGAAATGTTTTTTTGTGGGTCCGCCGCGGTTGCTGGGAGAGCTGAACTCACTCGGTCATCCTGACAGACTGACCAGCTATTTTGCTTGTTCAGCGCTTCTTCAGCCCAATTATCTTCAATCCGCGTCCTACGACCGCATTCGCCTCCGGCAACCCCAAAGCCGAGGAGACGGCAAAGTAGGTCAGACCGTACGGCACCAGCACCAGCGCCGCCGCGATGACCGGATGGCGCTGCCCAATTACCAGCTTGATCGCCCAGCCGACACCAGCGCCGCTCGTGGCCGCAATCCAAAGCTTCGTCACATAAGCCAACGACAGTCCGGTGCGACCAATGCGCCGGTTCAGCGTTCGTCGCAGCAGCGCAAACTCGACCCAGCCGGCCACGCCCGCCGAGGCGGTCAATCCGGCCGCGCCCCACCTTGGATCGATCCCGAGCGCGTGCGGCAGCGGAATCGCGCACAGATAACCGAGGCCGGTCGTGAGGGCAACTCTGATGACAGCGAAGAGAAGTGGAGTCCGTGTGTCATGAAGCGCGTAGTAGGTTGATGCGTACATCCGGCCGAGCGTCGAAGCGAGCAACCCTATGGTCGACCCCGCCAGAATTCCCCAAACATAAACTGTGGCGTCTTGGGTGAACTTGCCGGTCTGATAGAGGGCGGCCGTCATCATATCGCCCAACGCCAGCATCGCCATCGCCGACGGCACGATGAAAAAAGCGATTCGGCTTAGCCCTCCGTCGAGACGCCGGCGCAATTGAGACGCGATTTCCTCGGTCGTTCCCACCACGCTAGACATGGCCGGCAACTCGGCGGCAGAGATCGACATTCCAAACAAACTAACCGGCAGGGTGTAGAGACTTTGCGCGACATTCAGCGCGGCGACCGCGTGGGTGCTGATTAGCCCAGCCAACATCGCGTCAATAAAAGCCGAAATTTGCACCACTCCCCGACTGACAAAAACAGGGAAAAAGTTTTTCAGCACTTCGCGAACGTTCGTGCTCGCCAGATCAAAAACTGGACGCAATCGTTTTATTAATTTCAGAACGGTCGGCAATTGGACGCCGAACTGTAAGGCACTGCCAGCGACGGATCCCCATGCAGTAACCTGGGCTAGATGAAATTCGTCCGTACGCCTACCAAACCAAATCAGCGTGGCGATGATCGCGACGTTCCAGATAACCGGGGCCGTGTAAGAGAGAAAAAATCGGCGATGACTGTTAAGTACGCCGAGGCACCACGCCGACATTACGAGCAGGCCGGCGCCGGGAAAGAGAATCTGCACCAAATGGATCGTCAGTTCACGCGTCGCGTCGTCAAAACTATAGGCAAACAGGCCAACGAAGTAGCGAGTTGTCAAAACTCCGGCGAGTACCACCACAGAAGTCGCGAGCGCCAACATCGTCAGCACTGCGTCTGCCAGGCGCGAGGCTTCCTTCTTGTCACCGCGCGCTAACAAATTGGCGTAAACCGGAATGAACGACGCGGACAGCGCGCCCTCGCCAAAGACATTCTGAAGGAAGTTTGGAATTCTAAACGCGGCGGTGAAGGCACCGGATGCGTCCCCAATGCCGAGATAATGCAAGAAGACTCGCTGCCGAATCACCCCGATAATCCGGCTAATCAGAATGCCCGCGCCGACCATGAAGGCATGCTTCCCGGTGCTTTCATGCTCGCTGCGTTCCACGCTCAGGGACCGCGGAAAGCGACCGGTTGCTTCGCCAATGACGGAAACAGTTTCGCCGGCGATCTCGGCCGCGTTTACCGAAAGGTTGAAGCTGGCGGTGTCTTGATTGGTATCGGTATTTGAGGACTGAGAAGTGCCGCCCTGGGAGTCCGAACCCGCGATCTGTGACTTGGAACCTGAGTCCTGCTCGTCATTCATCGTGGCTTTAGAGACTGTAGTCTTTGATCTTGGTCAAGAGCGTTTTGTAACTCACGCCCAAAGTTTCAGCCGCGCGCGTCTTGTTACCGTCGTGCGCGGCGAGCGCCTCGGCGATCTTGCGCCGCTCGACAATCTGCACCACCCGATCGGTTGCTTCGCTCAGCGTTCCCGACGCGTCAAAACCTGACAACTGGGCTTCGCTCGTCTCTGCGATCAAGCCAAGGTCGCGAGCTTCGAGAGTCGAACTATTCGCCAGGATGCACGCGCGCTCGATCGCGTTCTCGAGTTCGCGCACGTTGCCCGGCCAGCGGCGTGTGTGCAGCGCTGCGACACTCGCGTCGCTGAGCGTCGCTTCCCTGCCCCGCATTTCCTTGCCGAGCTGCGCGGCAAAATGGTGCGCGAGCAAAACCACGTCTTCGCCGCGATCACGCAGTGGTGGAATCTCGATTGGAAAAACAGCGAGCCGAAAGAAAAGATCGCCGCGAAACTCGCCTTTGTCCACGGCGGTGCGCAAGTCTTTGTTCGTCGCGGCAACGACGCGAACATCAACTGGTACGGGCGCCCGCCCGCCGATGCGATCGACGCATCTCTCTTCGATGACGCGCAGGAGTTTGCCCTGAACTGCGACAGGCAGCTCGCCGATTTCGTCGAGAAACACCGTTCCGCCTGAAGCTAATTCGAATTTGCCGAGCCGGCGATCGCCGGCGCCGGTGAATGCGCCGCGTTCGTGGCCGAACAACTCGTTTTCGATCAGCGTCTCAGGAATTGCGGCGCAGTTGATCGCCACCAGGGGGTTGTCGCGGCGATTGGATAGATGATGGACCGCGCGCGCGAAGAGCTCCTTGCCGGTGCCCGACTCTCCGAGCAACAGAACGGTAGCTTCGGTTTGGGCGACGCGCTGGGTTTCCGCAACCGCTTTCTTGATCGCTTCCGACTCTCCGATAATCCGCGGAAAGCCGTAACGCTTCGACCATTCCTCGCGCAGCAACATGTTTTCCGTGCGCAAGCGGGACTGCTCCAGCGCGCGACCGACCAGCAACAGAAGATGATTTGAATCGACAGGTTTTTGTAGAAAGTCGTGCGCGCCGTCTTTCATCGCTTGCACCGCTTCGTCAATCGAGCCGTACGCGGTCATCACGATCACCGGCACGTCACCGTCGGCGGCGCGCGCCGCGCGCAAAACGTCGAGGCCGGTACCGTTCGGCATGCGCAGATCCGTCAGCACGACCTTGTGAGGAACGCGGCCGATTTCGTTGATCGCTGCGCGCGCGTCCGCGGCCTCAGTGACTGAGTAGCCCGCGTTTTCCAGCGTCAAACGCAAAACGCGGCGCAAGCTCTCTTTGTCTTCGACGAGAAGAATGTCAGGCATGAATGGCGACAGGCGCGGCGATCCGCCTGCGCTCATCATTCACTGCGACGCGCAAGAGTGTCAAGCTTGAGAATACGCCGCGAACCTAAACCAAAACGGTCTCCCGGCCTGCATTTGATGGGAGCAGAAAGAACCGCATCCGCTCTCGCCATAGCCGCTTTCACAGTGACCATTTGTCAGGAGGCTTTCAACGCTGATTCCGCGGCTCGTATTCACCATGGCCTTTCGCGGCTGTGTAATCCGAATCGGCGAGGCGCATTGCCGGGGTAATCGGGTGATAAGGAAACGGCGCCGGGCCCCCGAACGAATTCTGAATCGCCGCGACGATGTCGTCCTGGTTCTGCCGAAAGCGAAGCACATTGCCGTGCTCGTTGAGGATCACGAAGAGTACGACACGACCGCTTTTGGTTTGCATCTGACCGACGAGCGAACTGGCACCGCCGTCAGTGCGCGCCAGAGTTCCCGTCTTGGCAACGACGCTGCCGCGCGCGACGTCAGTAGTAAATCGGTCTTCCAGCGTGCCCGGATCGATCCCGGCCACCGGTAGAATATCCGAGAGCGAAAGTTTGTCATGCTTCAACTCTTCGCTGAGCCCGCGCAGTATTTTCATCATGGCACGCGGCGTCACCCGGTTGGCACCCAGCCCGCTGGTCGAGGACATGAAGAATTCGTCCGCGTCGATTTTCAACTTCTCAAGCACCATCGCGCGCACCGCCTGTGGACCGCCGACGGTGTCCCCAATGCGCTCGGCCATAAAATTATTGGAATAGCAGAGCAGCACCTTCAGGATGTCCACCAGCTTACTGGACTTGTGAGCCAGCAGCGCGGAGGCTTCGGGCGGGGCTGCGCCAACCGCCACTGCTCCGAGCACGACGACACTGGGAACTGTGCGCAAGCTGTCAGAATCATTCACGAGTTTACGCTCGTCAGTCCAGGCTTGCATGGCCACCGTCGAGCGGCGCGTCGTGTCAAGCGCGTCGCGCAGTTGCTCTCCCGAGCGGTTCGTGGACCAGTCGAAGTTCATGGTAAAGCCGGGCGAGACAATTAGGTTGCCGCTGACCGCGCGAATTCCCAGTTCATTCAATTCTCGCGCCAGCATCACGGCGTGTTCGTAATGAAACGACGGGTCGCGTCCGGCGACAATCAAGTCTCCGTTTAGCGTGCCGGTGGCCTGATCGATCTTGCCGCTGGCCCAAAGGGAAGTAAGGAAGCGATGCTCGGGCCCGTAGGTTTTCAGAGACGCCAGCGCCGTTGCCAGCTTGATCGAAGATGCCGGATTGAATTTCTCATCCACCGCCTGCGCGGCAACTGTCGACCCATCGAGCGTTTCTGCCAAGACGCCCTGCAGTCCGCGAATCTGCGTCAAATACGCCGGTTGCGCAGTTGTCTTTGACTCCGATGCAGCCGCCGGAAGGCTCAGCCCGGCCGGCGCAGCTTGTTGCCCGAACGTGTGGACCGCGGCTAGCAGAATCGATGCGATTGCCGCAGTTGTTTGGATCACCGTTCTCTTCATACTCATCAATCTCAGCGGTAACGTCCGGCCAGACCGCTCGGCACTTCCCTTTCGCATCATATCATGAAAAGAAGCTCCTCTTTTGGACTTCCTTTCGGCGCCCGACGAAGCTTTGATGCCTTTGCCCTGATGACGAGATGCACTCCGTTAAGTTGCTGACTTCCGTCGTTACGCTCCGCAACTTCGTTGACATGTTCATAATCGCGCCCATAGAATTCTTTTCAGTGAGATGAATTCCATGCCTCGTGATCCAGAACCGGTAACAGTTGAGAAGTTGCGCTTCGCGCACGACGCGCGGCGCGCGGAAATTCGCAAACGGTTGCGAGAGTTTCGCGAAGTTTGGCGCGCCGGGTCGGATGCGCGTTTGTGGGAAGAGTTGGTCTATTGCATCTTCACCGCGGGAGCGTCGGCCAAAATGGGATTGCGTTCGGTCGAAGCTGTGCGGCCTTTGCTGAAAAACGGAAAGCCAGGGGCGATGACGCGGGCTCTGGTGGCCGCCGGCGCCCACCGTTTCCCGAACGCTCGCCCGCATTACGTCGCCGCGACACGGGACTATCTCAACGCGTCATGTGCAATGCGGCTGCGCGATCAACTTGAGAGCTTTCGCGATCCGGTCGAACGGCGTGATTGGCTGGCGGGCGAACGCCGGATCAAAGGCCTCGGCTACAAAGAGTCGAGTCACTTTCTCAGAAACATCGGCTTTAAAGGCTATGCAATTCTGGACAAGCACATCGTGCGCTGTCTGGCCGAATTGAGCGTGATTGATTCGCCGAAACCGCCGGCCACCCGCAGCCGCTATCTGGAAACCGAGGCGCGAATGCGAAGCTTTGCCAACAGGATCGGCATCGATTTTGACGAACTTGATTTGCTGTTCTGGTCGATGAAGACCGGAGAGATTCTGAAGTAGCGCGCTTATGAAGTTGCCGCGAAACATATTGGTAATCTACCGGCTGGCAGTCCGCGGGTGCGCGGCAATGGCAATCTGTCTCGTGCTGGCCGGCGCGGTCGCAGCCTCGCCGATTGATAACGAGAAGACGCGCAACAAGGCGCTGAAGGCTTTGCGTGCCGGAGATTTTGAGAAGGCGGAGAAGATATATCGCGACTTGCTGGCGAAGGATGAAAAGGACCTTGACTCGCGGCTTGGGCTAAGTCACGCGCTGCTGAAAGAGCGACGCCTTCAGGATTCATTCGATCATGCCGCGCGGGCGATTGCGAGCGATCCGCTCTCAGCGCAGGCGCACGCTCTGCTGGGATCGGTCGTGCTCGCCACGGGAGATTTTCACCTGTCAGTTGAAGAGTTTC
>WNFD01002515.1_pt1 | contig 35578 bp, 20 predicted proteins | sample 5400491 | NCBI WGS metagenome assembly WNFD01 (sample SAMN13153343, study PRJNA577476) | soil metagenome | isolation source: 120 cm saprolite under Douglas fir tree site 2 hole 2 replicate 2 | place: USA:California | collected 2015-04-18 | reverse complement strand
ACACCATAACCGTCAAGACAAACGCCCGGCTCGCTGGCTCCACGTTTCTTCTCTACATCGTAACGGGCATCACCAGCATGATTCTGTTCGGAAAGGCAACTGGTAGTGCCGAGGGGACTGCCGCGAAGCTCGCCGGCATCGCGCAGCACGCGATGCTCGTGCGCCTGACTGTCGTGCTCACGCTGCTGACGTTCGTGTACGCCGTGGTGTTGGGCGTGACGCTGTACGCGCTTACGCGTGATGAGGATCGGGATCTCGCGATGATTGCCCTAAGCTGTCGCGTCGGCGAAGGCGTGATCGGCGCCGTTTCCGGTGTCAGGACTTTGGGACTTCTGTCGCTCGCGACGGCGAGCACTGCGGTGACTGCTGCTGACACAGCGGCAACAAACGCGCTTGGCGACTTGCTGCTGAAACAGGGAGGTGGATCGACTCTCATCGGCGCGACTTGCTTCGCCGTGGCCAGCACACTCTTCTCCTACCTCTTCCTGCGAGCCCGCAGCATTCCCGTGACTCTGGCTTGGTTGGGTGTAATCGCCTCCGTATTGCTCGTGGTAGCTATACCCCTGCAACTTAGCGGATTAGTCACCGGAGCGGCGACGTACTACATTTGGATACCAATGCTCGTGTTCGAAGTGACATTCGCGCTATGGCTGATCGCTAAAGGAAGCGTCGCGCCCTCGAACCAAGTAACCAGCATCGACACCCGCCTAACTTGATTGAAATCAACCCCAGCCTGGATGCGCGAATGCGGGCGCACCACATAGGTTCGATTAATTGGAGATAGACCCCGATGATTGGAGATTAAAATGACGAACAGTACAACCGGCATTTCGCTTCGCAATGCTGCTCTCATCGCAGGATTCGCCATACTTACGATGGCCATAGCTGCGCCCTTTGCTGAGTTTTTTGTATACCCCAAGCTTGTTGTTTCAGGTAACGCAGCGGAAACAGCCAAAAACATCATAGCGCACAAGACGCTCTTCGCTTCCGGCATATTCGGCTATGTAATAACTTTTATTTGTGATGTGCTAGCGGCTTGGGCGCTCTATGTTTTACTCAAACCAGTAAATGATCATCTCTCGTTACTCACCGCCTGGTTTCGATTGGTGTACACAGTCATCGCCTTGGTCGCAATCCTCAATCTAGTTACCATTTTTCGGCTGTTGACGATTCCGGATTACCTAACAGTATTTGAACCAAGTCAGTTGTATGCTCAAGTTAGGCTCTTACTCGGTGAATTCAGATTCTATTCTTTGGTATTCATCTTGTGCTCCTTGGTTACTTGGTGCTTAGGTCGCATTACATTCCCAAAATATTAGGCGCAATACTGATCATCACTGGATTGGGTTATCTGATAACTACTTTGGGGCCGTTCTTCTTTCCAAATGTGGATTTGCATGTCGCCCGGTACACGTTCTTCGGCGAATTGATATTCATGCTCTGGCTGTTAGTCAGAGGTTGGAAGATTCGGGAATCAAGTTCGTAGATCGGATACATGAGGTGGAAGACCGCCAATGGCCCAGCGATGGTGAAACGGATGGCCGAAAAACTGACAGAGCCGTATGTTGAATGACGAAGCATTCTCTCGATTTGAACGCGATCTAGCGTCTGCCACGACGAAACTAAAGTTCGCCGACCGCCGCCATTTAATTTAGCAAGGTCGTGGGTTCGGGTCCGCAACGCCCGGCATAGAAATGCCCTAGATATCTATATCTCGCCGTATTGTTAATTGCCTTACGCGCGGCCATGCGCACGCTATTTCAAGAGGGCTTCAGCGGTCACTGTCGCCGCAAGACACGCGCCGCCAAACGGCGTATCTGGCGCGCAAGCCTCATACGAGGTTGTTTCTTCCATCTGCGCCTTCAAAACAAAACCTCTAAAACTGAACTTGTACTTTCGGCAAGCTGTTGCTTCCAATTTGCACTTTCGGCAAAGGGATGATTCCAATCTCATATTTAGGCAGATTTGACAGCCACAGAAAGTAAGGCGTTTTAGAATCTCAGCGGCAAGAGGATTCTTCCAACCGCGGCCAACGGATCGGTAAAGTCACAGAGGGTGGTCGTTTCCTGTGACTGGAAGCATAAGTTGGCGGCAAACGACAGCTGATGCTTCCAATTAGCTAGGCGCCAACTTATGCTTCCAATTTCGCCCATCAGCTGATCAAAGTGCAACCTATAGCCCATGAACCCTTACAACCGAGATCCGATCATTGAAAGCAGCGAATGTTTGGCCCTCAATTGATTGCCAGCCGCTTCTTCTCATCGCATAGGATGGCCCAGAATTTTACATAGTTAAGATAATCGGGTCGGGTCATTCGACTCTTGACGAGTATCATCGTAGGGTGCTTCCCCTCGGCGTGCAGGTCAGCCGTCAACCGTCTGATCTCTTCTTCACACATACCTCTCGTTCTTGCCGCCTGGCTCCTTGTGAATTCTGCGTGGCGCTCTTTGATTTCCCTACAGACATCCGGGAACTGTTTCCGCACAGAGTTCCGTTCCTGATCAAAGCGTCGGGCTGCCGATGCGAGCGATGGCGGCTCACCTTCCATCAGCACGGACTGCAGTCTGGCGAGTAGCTCGGCGGCTTGCCTCCGACGGTACGCTTTGTGATTCGCCAGTATCACCGCACCGAGTTGCGGGAAACGCTTTCGCAGCGAGCTGCCGTTTTTGTAGCCGAGCCTCGTTTCGACTTCGCGCAAAGGCGGCGGAGGATTCTCTCGTATAACCTGTCGTAACGCCCTCTCCTGTTCCTGGTGACGTTTCGTGAAGGATTCCTGTCGCCGCTTCACCAAAGCCTGACACAACTCCGGGAACCTCTTCGATAGGGCGCCGTCGCCGTTTGCGTAGCCTAGTTCTATTGCCACCTGACGAAGCGTAATCGCCGGATCAATAAAGAGGGCCGCTTGGAGCGCCCGGCTCACTTGCTCTTTGGTGTGGAGCGACGCTCCCCTGAAGCCCTGGCGTACCGACTTGCAGCCCACTGCGTTGCGGTGTCTCTTAACTAACCTCAGATAGAGTTTCGGGCTAACTTTCCTGAGCGAACACATACTCTTGTACCCGAGGCGCCTGGCAATCTCCTGAATTGATGGCGCCGGGTTTTCGCTGAGGGCCTCACGCATTACTGCTCGCGCCTTTCTCCTTTTGTGTATCGTAACCTTCTCAGCTTCGAGTCTGATCGCAACCTCCGCTCTGCCTAGGTGGGTGAGCGGGTCCTCAAGGGTAAGGAAGTCAACGAGTGAGATGCACATCTTGTGGCATATTTTCAGTAATGAATTGAGTAGTGGTACCGTGTTGCGCCGAATCCAGAAATGTGCCCGATTTTTCGGCAGGCCTGAGAGTCGTGCGAATACGTGTGCATTACCCGCAGCCAGGCGCTCGGTGCACACTTTGATGGCCATTGCTATCTGCTTCCTGCCCGGCTCAACGGACAAGGTCGGCCCCGCAGCTATTAGGTGTCCCAGCTCCAACGCCGACCAAAGCCGAAAATTAAAATCTTCGGTGCGAGGGCGCCTTTCAATCATTTCGGTTCCGGTCTTTCCGAGCCAAGCATCGCAACGTTGGCAATGACCCGCGCGTGAATGGCTCTCGATCAGTCGAAGGTGTCTGCCGCATTTAGGGCACCCGGTCTCGAGTTCGCGACGATGCAACGGACAGACTGTCACTTCGTGCAAGCGCCACAGCAGCGGCTCGTATATCTCTCGGCCTTCGCAAAGCCATTCACCAAAGCAGAGTGGGCACCAAGCGCGCGTGCGACGCAGTAATCCAATCTCGGAGAGCACCTCCGTCCATGTGAGGTAGGTCAGGAACCGTAAGTCCTGGCGGAGAGTGAGGGCCTGGAGAGCAAGCACTAGGTCTTCGGCACACTTTCCAACGCCATTGAACATATGCCCACGATTGGTGAAGTAATTCTTGCAGAAGTTTCCGTTGGTCCTCTTATGTGCGCTGGCCAGGTATAGCTTGTTGATCATCGGACCGATCTCATGGTTGAACAATTTTCCCACTGTGATTGAGTGCACATGCGCCAACCGACAGGTGTAGCTGGTCAGGCTCTCGATGTAAGCAGTGCCTACTCCGATCGGCTCCAGAGGAACTAGACGGGTGCGCGGTGGAATTATCGGCGATGTGAGATCCCAGGATTGGTATGGTGATAGTGGCATGGATAGACTACCGTTCGACAAAAGCCCCTTGTAGGCTGGATGCGTGCACGGTCTGGGATCAACCATGTGCGCGAATTGCTTAGCTCGCCCGCCTCTTCTCACCGACTCGGTCGCGGACCGGCTTGCGCCTACCGACCCGCACCTTTGGCCTGAGCTTTAGGTTCATAGGGGATTCGCCAGCAGTTTGCCCCTCATCCCTGGCATGACTTAGGCCAGCCAACTTCTCCCGCTCTGCTGCCAGACCCAGCCTGGCCCGCAGCTTCCGGCGTTTCTCTTCGGTGTCTTTGAGATTCAGCTCACCTTCGAGCGCTTCATCGAGCATCTTATCGAGCTGTGAGGTCGAGAGTTCGTTACGTTCGATCTGGTCGACGGTGAGACGCTTCCCGCCATCCTTGAGGGCGTCTTCGTAGGCACGCCTGAGCCAATCCTTCAACACGCCAACACATCCGATGGAGCGCTCGTAGAAGTAGTACCAGCGCGCGTCCAAGTCCGGCTCCTCTTCAAGCGGAAGTCCGCCTTGGAAGGTAAAAAGTAGATTGCGGAAGGCCTCGACGTCATCCTCGACGCGAATGTCGTAACGGGGAAAATGAACGTCGACACTCCGGCGGCTCAACTGGCCCGAGAGATTTCTGAAGTGGTGCAGTTCATATGAACCGAAGAGCACGATTAGAGTGCCGGTCATGTTTGAGAGCGACTTGAGCGTGTCTAGCTGGTCCTGGAGTCTGCGGCCCGTGGCGATCCTTGAAAAGTGCTGGGCCTCGTCGATGAGCATGTGAGGGGTCCGACGGTACCGTAGCGTCTGCTCGACGGCGAGTCTCAGTTCTGTGGTTACGGCGTTGTGTCCCGCGGGCAGAGTTGATAAGCCCTTGCGGTTGGTCGGGTCGGTGTTGATCTTGTGCTGGACCAAAGGTTCGTCCAACGCGTAAAGGAGCCGCTTGTAGAAATCCTTCCAGTTGAAGACACCTGATTCCGACGACGGTGCTTCCAAGCCGACAACAGGTATGCGCCCTCGATCCATTTCGAGGTCGGGCAGCACGGCCGCGACAAGCTCTGTCAGGACCTTACGGAAGAGGGTGGTCTTACCCACGCCGGCCGGTCCGCTAACGAAGACAAGGGTGTCTGAAAATGGACGCCGGATTACCCGCATTAGAGTCTGGTGAGCTTCGTCAAGCCGCGGATGGACCACCGTCAGATCGAGGAAATACTGGAGCCGGACATGAGGCGGCTCCTTGAGCAGTTGCTTGGGGAATCTTCGCTTTTTCGCCATGCTTAGAACCTCCCGTAGACTGTTCGTCTGCGGTTATGTCTCTCAGTGATGTCGGGCTGACCATGACTTCTTTCCTGGGTCCCGACCGGCAGAACAGGGACGCTTGCTTCAGCCGGAGACCGAGGATCATCAGCTTCAAAACTTTCAGCTGCGAGTCCAGCGGTGGAAGCCAGGATGCGGCGCGCCTCTTGGTCGCGGAGTCGCTGTTCCAGCAGGACCTCTTGAGCTTCAATTGATTCGAGAAATTCGGCTAATCTCCTGGCAGTAACTGTGAAGACCTCTTGCGTGTGCAAGCATTGACGGCGGCGGAGCTCCCTAGTTGCAAGCATCAACTCGCGCTCGCTGCGGCCGCGCAGTATCCCCCAGTACTGAGACTTGCACTCAACCCAGCGTCCGCCGACGTAGGCGTAAGCGATTCCAGCGTTCCAGGGATCGTAGCGCACCTCGACGTTCTTGCGCTCAACGTTTCGGCTTCGGAAGGCTTCCGCCCAGTAGTAGATGTGGTTGATCTTGACGCCCTTTCCGGACCGCACCTTGGCGGTGCCTTTGCGCGTTGTCGGCAAGGTGAACAGTTGGAAGTCCTCCGAATAATGAATCATGCGGTGTGAGCGCATCCCGCCATGTTTTATTCCAAGCGCAAAGGCCTCGCGCGGGGTCGTACCCAGCGACGGATGAGTGAGTGTGTCGTAGAGCTCATAGGCGAACTCGCGCAAACGAGAGTCAAGGTCGCCCAGAGCCCACACGGCAAGGTTCTTCGCGTTGATCGACTTGGTAACCTGTCTCGCATTCTTCATGAGTTGCGTGTTTCCTCTGAGGTTATGAATGAACATGGTGTTTGTGGTACCGAAAAGCCGCTCACACACACCGCCGAAGCGGGCCTCAGCCGGCGGTCGTGTCTTCTTCGTGCATTCGTAGCGCGCCAGTAAGGTTTCGAAGTAGACGCTCTCGAACTCTGCGCCACCATCCACAATGATCATTTGCGGAAACTTGCCGAAGCGCCTGACGATCTCGCGTAGGATCATCATGCAGGAGCGGTAGCTCGGCGGGTCATAAGACATATAGACTGCCAGGAAGCGTCTGCTGTAAGCGTCGGTGGCGATCGTCGCCCAGCACTTGCCGAGGTTGCGGCCTGTCTGGGAGCAGACAAGTTCCTCGTCGAGTTCCGTATGGTCAATGTGGACGATCTCAAAGGGACGGTCGCCGTGCCGCGGCGTGGTCTGGTCCAAGTGCCAGTAGAAGGGCTTGTGTTGATAAGCCGCGCGTTTGCCTTCACGCTCTAAGGTCTGCTGATAGCGCGAGCGGCGCTTGGCTGTAGCGCAGAACGTCTTGTAGCTTGCAGCAATGTCCCCTGCTTTGTCGCAGGCGCGCAGGTATGCGGCGTAGACCTCGTACTTCCGCTTGTGCTTGATCGTCTCGTAATCCTCGTCGATGAACTTATTGAGCAAAGCGACGGTCCCGAGCGCAAGCCTGCCTTTGCAGTTGCCGGAACGAGGCGCGGGCAAGAGTCCCAGATAACCACAGCCCCACATCGACTCCGCAGCGCGAAAGGAGGACACCCACCTATGCAGCGTACGCTGACCGACAATCTCCTTATCCACCTGATCGCCCCGTAGGCGCGCCTGAACGAAATCAGCGCGACGATTGGCCTCGCGATAAGCGTCGTTACTCGCTGTATGGAAACGCTCGATCGCCTCGGCGCTCAACAGCGTTGCGTTCTTATCCTGAAGCCCTGTGATCTTTCCTTTTCTTACCAGCTCTTCGAAAACTGTGAGCGGCACCTCGCGGAATTCGTTCCCATCGCCGAGGAGCCCCACAGCCTCCTCATTTGTGTTAAGGATGGTCCAGTTTCGGTCACCCCAGAGCACTGCCCCGGTCTTTGAGAGGTCGACATAGCAGAGCTTTTGCGCGGCCGAATCACGCGCCACGTCGATCAGATTCCGGTAGGCTACCGAAGTCTCTTCGTTGGGAAAGACGCGAACGAGGTCAGGTTCGGGCAGCGGGGCGGCAAACAAATCCACGAAGATCTCGCCGTGGGTGAGCATCCTATGGATGTCGTCGCGGCTGGCCTTGCCTTCAGCCCGGTCGTAGAGTTGGTCTAGCGTGATATTGGGCTCGGACGCAACGATCGACTTGACCGCTTCGCATGCCGCCTGCGAGACCAACAGAGCATCAATGCGGAAGTAATCTTCCAGGAAATGGATGTTGCGCTGGAAGGTCCAATTGATCTCGGCCGAGCTGCGGAGACGGTAGTAGAGGCTGCGTTGTCTTGCGTAAGCTTCTCCCGGAGGGCAGCGCCACATGCCATCCTCGTCCTTGTGGTAGCGGTTCCGATTTCTTTCAGAGAGGGACAAGAGTTCTTCCTCAGTTTTACATTCCTCCCAACCGGCAGCGCTGCTGCGAATGACGAAAAAGTCTGGCGTGTGGAGGACACGAAGCCTTCGCTTGTTCATTGACTCATATTCAATCGCAATCGGCGGTGGCTGGTCGTAGTACTCGATGACATCCTTATCGTGCTCGAGTTCGAGGATCGCGGGTAGTTCATTGCGATGGCTTTCAAACTGAATGGTCACGCCCATCTTTCGACTTGGGTAGCGCCCCCGCACGTTACTCTTGGCGCTCCCAACTGCGCGCGAGGGCCCCGATGAACGGATGCCTTCGACAAGCGACTGCGTCTTCTCGGAAAAATTCAATCGTCCATACACCCGAGACAAATCTCTTCTCTCTTCTGACACAACAGTTCTCCTTATCTGACACAACAGTTCTCCTTACACGAGGTCTAAGTGTTTCAAAAACAAGCGGCTGAAGACGTGTCGAAGCTTCGCCTCATCTCTGCGGCGGCAAACGCGAGAGGTTAGAGCGTCGCTTAATGCTGCGGTTTGCGACGACTTGTTTTCAGCAGCGGTGCTCTATTGGGGGAATATCAACAGAAACTCAACAGACTTGACTTGGCGAAGAGGGCAAGTCAGGGAAAAGCGCGGCAAGGTGCAGCCAAGACAGCGGACGCACTCCTTGCTTATTATTATTAATCGAAACGGCGAATGAGAACTAATTTTCAGGAAACCTATACTGCGGCTCTGGCCAATTCAGGAAAATATTCTTAGTCGAGCGTAATTCGTCTAATATTTGAGACGTGTTGTGGTAGGAGACGCAAATCGTGTTAGCGGCGGCTCCGTTACATCAGTGTCACTGTTCTCATTCGCCTTCCGTGCGCTCACGCGCGAGACATTACATTACGTTAACCCTGCTTGCGCCGCGCGTTGCAAAGTGCGCTAAACGAATGCACGTCAGTTGCTTGGCTAACGGGGAAATCAATGGAGTTGCGTAAGAAATGAATTGCGGTTTATGCTGCGTGGCTCAGAGGGTCACCTTCGTGCGGCTCAGACCTAATCCGGGACTCTCTCACAAGCAAGCACACTAATAACGTGTTGCCAGTGAGAGCTGTCAGTGGCAACTCAGAATTTGGGCGATTGTCAGCGGCTGCTAGAAGATCGACAGCACACTTTGCAGGAGATCAATCGCGACCTCGGTGACCGAGAGCGCGTTTCCGTCGTTTGCAGCCGGCGGAGCGTTTGTTCCCCCCTGAGCTGTAGAGTTATCGGGCGTCATCTGAGGAGACGTGCACGGCATTGTTTCCGTTTGGCCCGGTGCAGGAGGCGCGCAGGGTGGTGAGTTTGTTTCTCCCGCGAAAGCGGCCATCGCGAGAAGGCAAACCAAAGTGACGGAGACGCCTAGTCTTTTTAGGTTCTTCATGTGTTTCTCCTTAGGTTAGTTGATCGGTGTTGCGAGTTTTTCTAAACGAACAAGACGAAGCATGTCTTAGACCGGTGATTGGCTTTCGTCCGAGTTAATGTGCGGCCCACGCTTCTCAGGTAAAGGATTTTATCACTCATATGGAAAGGCAGACCTCACATGAAGTTAGCATCCCAGCTAAAAGCGCATAAGAGCCAGAGTCGCGATCTCACGCTTGCGGAACGAGCTAGACTTTCCTGCCGCCTCGCAAAACATCTTGAGAAGGCCGGGGAATACGAAGCAGCAAGCGAGGCGTTAAACGAGTTTTGGCCCGAGCGAGATGGGCAACCGGAAGTCGATCCTCTGGACGAGCCGACAAAAGCCGCGGTGTTACTCCGCGTTGGCGCTTTGGTGGGATGGCTGGGGAGCGCGGATCAGACTCAAGGCAGCCAGGAAACCGCAAAAGATCTAATCACGCGAGCCATCGAGATATTTGAAAAGCTGGACCAGTCTGATGAAGCAGCCGAGGCGCGCTCGGATCTCGCCGTTTGCTATTGGCGCGAAGGCGCGTTCGATGAAGCGCGCGTAATTCTTAGGCAGGCGTTAGAAGAGATTGGTAGTCGCAATAGCGAAATAAGAGCAATAGCCTTAATCCGCAGTGCGGTAGTTGAAAAGACAGCGGTAAGGTACAGCGAGGCTTTGAATATCTTTAATGAAGCCAAGCCATTGGTCGACGCAACTAACGATCATGCGGTCAAAGGAACGTTTCATAATGGCTTAGCAACTCTACTGAACTGTCGAGGCCTCGCCGAAAAGCGACAAGACTACATCGACCAGTCACTGATCGAATTTGCCGCCGCGAGTTTTCATTTCGAGCTGGGAGGACATGATCGCTTTCTCGCTCGCGTGGAGAACAATCTCGGTTACCTCTTCTTTACGATCGGACGATACGAGGACGCCCACAGTCATCTTGATCGCGCTCGTCGCTTGTTCTTGAAATTCAAAGATATAGGAACCGCTGCCCAAGTTGACGAGACTCGGGCTCGAATACTGCTTGCCGAGGGACGTGTTCTTGAAGCCGAGCGTATGGTGCGATCGGCGGTTAGGACACTCGAGAGAGGTGGTGAGGAGGCGGTCCTGGCAGAAGCACTAACTACCCAAGGGATTGCGCTCGCGCGGCTGGGCCATCATTCGCGCGCAAAAGGCTTGCTGGAACAGGCCATGGAAGTGGGTGGAAGCGCGGGCGATCTTGAGGGCGCTGGTCGAGCGAAGTTGAGTATCATCGAAGAGCTTGGCGAAAAGATTCCCGCCAAAGAGCTGGTCTCGATCTACCGTTCGGCAATCGAGCTTTTGAAGAGTTCGCAGGATCCATCGACGGGAAAACGCTTGATTACATGTGCCGGCAAACTGCTCGACACGTTGGCACGTTTGGAGGGTGAAGATCAGGAATCACAGGAACAGACGTGGGAGGGCTTCTCATTCAAACAACATGTGCGCGATGGCGAGAGGGCGGTCATCGAACGCGCGCTGAGAGACTCCGGAGGATCGGTAACTAAGGCCGCTCGATTGCTGGGCTTCAAGCATCATCAGAGTTTGATCTCTTTGATTAATAGCCGGCACAAGGAATTGCTTACGACAAGGTCCGCAGTTCGCAAGCGAAGACGCCATCTTTTCTCGCATCCTCGGCAAATCGAAAAGAAGACGCTGGAGGGCAGGGCAAAGCCGGCTACGTCGGAAATTTCAATTTTGCACATCGAAGACAATAAGGTTGTTGCGCGATTAGTCCAGGACACCCTTGGCGCTGAAAGAATGCACGTAGATTCTTGCATCAGCGGCACGACCGCTCTGGAGATACTAAAGAGTGATGCTCCCTACGATGCAATAATTGTTGATAACGATCTGCCGGGCCTCAGTGGTCTGGAATTAGTCCTTCGTATGCGGAGTATGGCTCATCGACGCAACACGCCAATCATCATGCTATCAGGAGACGATTGCGAGAAGGAGGCTTGGCGCGCAGGCGTTAATGATTTCCTCCGCAAACCAGAAGCCGTTGAGCAACTTTCTTCGACGATAGCCAGAGTGCTTCAAGAACTCAAAGCGCAAGGGGATTAGAGGCTGGAAAGGAAGTGCAATGATGTAGTAGGTGTCTGATTAAAGTGTCTTCGTTCTGAATCCAAAAGGAGTTCCCTCAATGGCTCATCGGCAACAAACGCGAATCATAATGCTCTCTGCCACGGTTGATAACGACGCAGCCCGAATAGCTGGTGCGGAAGTAGGGCTGCGCAAGCCAGAAGAGATCGGGTCGCTCGCTGATGCTATCGCGAGGCTTCTGAATATTCAAATCGCTGGCAGGAGTTCATCTATTCCGTGAGACGGAACAAACGTGAGCTAGATAATGTCAAAGTAGCGAAAGCATATTCGTTGACGGTGCCTGCTCACCATGTCAATCAAGATAGCAGCTTCATCTCTTTGTTTTCCGAACCGAAAAGGAGCCCCCAATGTTTTCTTCTTCACGACTGAAAGTACACAGTCTCTTGATTCTTCCGGCATTGTTTTCATTGATGTTTTTTGGAAAGAGCCAAGACAACCACCCACCAGTGGCGAACCCAGATCACTACACAGTCCACGGTAGCTTTTCGTCAGCACCTGACTCTGGGGTCCTGAGCAACGACAGCGACCCAGACGGTGATCCGCTGACCTGTGTTTTCACTCGAGTCGACACCAGTCTGGGAACGGCTATAGTAAACACGAACGGACGGGCAGACTTCACCGCAGCTTACGCCCAGACGGGGAGTGTCACGATTCCATATACCGTCTGCGACAATCACAACGCCTGCTCAAGCAGCACGGTCACATTCGACGTGGTTAATCAAGCTCCGGTAGCAGCAGCGGACGAATACACCGTCCACGGAGTCTTTGCCACCCCCAATGAAGTCCCCCTCACTGGAGTTCTGAAGAATGACACCGATCCGGAAGGCGATAGCCTCTCCTGCGTCGAAAAACGCGTCGATACCGCTATTGGCACAGCCATTATTTTTGCGAACGGCAAAGCTCAATTCGTGGAAAATAATAACGGCCAGACTGGCGACGTAAGTATCACCTACACTGTTTGCGACAATCTAGGCGCTTGCTCCGAAGGAAGTGTCACGTTTCACGTCGTCAATCAGCCTCCCGTTGCTGGAAATGATGTGTACGTAGTTCGGGGAAGCGGCTTCGATACGCCAGTGGAAACGCCAAATGGCGTATTGAAGAATGATTCTGATCCGGAAGGTGATGCAATCCATACGTTTTTTGTGCGGGCCGATTTTGCGCAAGGCGTGGGCTTTGTGTTCGACAACGGAAAGGCGTCGTTTACGCGCAGCAATAACTGGCTAACATTCACGGGGGCGCTGAGCATGCAATACACCCTGTGCGACAGCCTTGGGGCGTGCTCACTAGGCACGGTAACGTTTCGGCTGATTGGCGATGGTGAAAATGATGGCAGTTGCTCGACTTGCCCTCAGAGCGGTGGGGCAGTGGCCGTCGGTCAGCCAGTTAATGTTTCCACCGGGAATATGTTCTTACAGCAGGGGGATTACTCGTTGCCAAGTCTCGGCCCCGGAATAAATATTGCCCGCACCTTCAACAGCCATTCCCAGAGCACGGGTCTATTCGGCAGAGGGTGGTCCACAAGTTATGATCAGTCGATCGTGACTTACGGCAATGACCTTGCACGGTTCAATCAAGGTGACGGTCGAGCCATCTATTTCGGCCGATCGGGCACTGGTGCGTACACAGATTTGATCGGCGATTTCCATGCCCAGATCGCCCAGGGCACCGGTCTCACGCTGGCTTTGAAGGATGGAGGCGTCGAGCAATTCAACACTGCCGGTAAGCTACTTTCTATGGCTGATCGTAACGGCAACACGACCAGCCTGACTTATGGAACGAATGGATTTCTGTCTTCGGTTACTGACCCGTTTGGGCGTGTCTTGACGGTAACGACTAACGCCAATGGACAAGTCACCGCAATTAGTGATTCGCTCGGCGCAATCGCCACGTATGCGTATGGCGGGAGCAACGAGCTGCTCTCAGTCACCTATGCCGACAACTCGGCTTTCAACTTCAGCTATGACGGCGGCCTACGGTTAGCGACAGTGACGGACGCGCTCGGCAACCTCGTCGAGTCGCACACTTACGATTCGCAGGGGCGCGCCCTCACTTCGGAAAAGCAGGGAGGCGTCGAGCATTACTCGCTAAGTTACGTTAGTGGCACGGAAACCGACGTGACCGACGCGCTCTCGCACGTCACCAGGTACATCTTCGACACGAGCCTTGGCCGCAATGTGGTTACGCGAGTCGAAGGACTTTGCAGTTGCGGCGGCGGTGGCGGTTCGCAGGTACAAACGTGGGCTTACGATAATCAGTTGAATGTCACTTCAAAGACGGATGCGCTGAATCACGCAACCAGCTACACCTACGATGGCAACGGAAATCGCCTCACTGAGACGGACGCCGTCGGCACGGTAACATACACTTACAATGGGTTCGCCGAAATGCTGACTCGCACCGATCAGTTGGGCGGCGTGACGACGAACACGTACGACGGGCAGGGGAACCTGTTGACAACGACAGACGCGCTGAGCCACACCACCACGCTCACCTACAACGCTCAAGGACAGGTGTCGACGGCAACCGATGCGCGCGGGAAAGTAACTTCCTTCACCTACGACACGAGTGGCAACACGACCCGGCGAACCGATGCAAACAGCATCATTACGTTCTTTTTCTACGACGCGCGCAGGCGGCTGACAAAGGTGCGCGATGGGCTGAGCCGGTCGACGCTTTATGCTTATGATGCGGCCGGGAGAGTCAATAAGGTCACGCACCCCGATCTTTCCTTCGTCAGCTTCACCTACGATTTGGCGGGACGGCGCACCATCGTCACCGACGAGCGCGGCAATCCAGCCAACTACGCTTACGATGGCGCGTATCGTCTGACGAGTGTTACCGACGCTGCGAACCATGCGACCAGCTACGGTTACGACGCGATGTCGAATCGGACCAGCATGACTGATGCCCTCTCGCGAGTCACGAATTACGATTACGACGACTTCAATCGGCTCATTAAGATCACCTATCCACCGGCAACAACTGGGGCGACGCGCCTGTTTGAGACGCTGGTGTACGATGCGGCTGGAAACGTGACAGTCCGCACTGACACAGCGGGCCGCGTGACGACCTCTGCTTACGACAACATCAACCGCGTCAGCGGCACAACGGACGCCAATAACAAGACGACGACCTTCACGTATGACGCGTTGAGTCGCGTGACAGGCGTGCTTGATGGTCTCAACCAGCAGTATCAATTTGCCTACGACGCTTTGGGTCGGCAGACCCAAATCACGCGCGGCGGCGTTTCGATGATCTATGCCTATGACGAGGTCGGCAATCGTACCCAGCGGACGGACTACAACGGGGTCGTCACCACCTATGCTTACGACGATCTGAACCGGCTGACGATGATCGTCTATCCTACTCGCAATGTAACTTATGGCTACGATCCTTTGGACAATCTTACACGGGCGACAAACGAGAATGGCACGGTTTACATTGGCTATGACAATCGCTATCGCGTCAGCAGCTTTTCTGATCCATTCTTCTATGGAATCAGCTACAATTACGACACGGCGGGCAACCGCACGAAACTGGAACTCAATGGCGCCACCTACGCTACCTACACCTACGACGCCGTGAACCGTTTGACCAGTCTCAAAGACAGCGCGAATCTGAACTTTGTTTCCAGCTACGATGCTGCTAATCGCCTAACGAGCCGCAGCGCTCCCAACGGCGTGACCAGCAGCTATGGCTACGATGACTTGGATCGCTTGACGAGTCTGATGCACACCGCTGGCGGAACAACACTGAGTGGCAACCTTTACACCTACAACAACGCGAACAACATCTCAAGTTGGACTACGGCTTCAGACCAACGCGCATATAGCTATGACCCCGTGGATCGTCTGACGGGTGTGAGCAACTTTGAAACCCCGACCGAGAATTACACCTACGACGCTGTTGGCAATCGTACTGCTTCGCACCTAAGCGCGAGTTACAGTTACCAACCGTTCAATAAGCTCACGAGCACGGCCAACGCTACGTACAGCTACGACAATAATGGGAACCTAATATCAAAGACGGACTCGTCAGGCTCGACCACCTTCGGTTACGACGAAGATAACCGTTTGAAGCAGGTCGCTATTCCAAGCGGCCCGACAGTGGATTACAAGTACGACGGCTTAGGCCGGAGAATTCAGCGCACCACGAGCGGCGGCGCGAATGAGCGCTATGTCTACGATGGCGCTGATGCGCTGATTGATCTGAACGCCGATTGGTCGGTGGCTACCACCTACTTCAACGGTCCTGGAATCGACAATCATCTTCGTCAAACCAGCAGCACAGCAGGCGTCTCTTACTTTCTTGCTGACCATCTCGGCTCAACGTCGGCATTAACCGACGCAGGTGGCAATCTGGTTGAAACGAATAACTACGATTCGTTCGGCAACAGCACAGGCAGTACGCGCACGCGTTACGGTTACACTGGCAGAGAACGTGATCCTGACACCGGCCAGCTTTACTACCGCGCCCGCTTCTACGATCCGCAGGTGGGAAGATTCATCTCGGAAGATCCCGCTGGGCTGGTCGCCGGAATCAATCCTTATCTTTATGTTGGAAATGATCCAATTCAGTGGACAGATGCATCTGGTTTATGTAGATGCGGCATCAAGAAGGGACCGGAGTACTATATCTCCAGTCACTGGGCTGGCAGCGTCAGCGTAGGTGGCGGCAGTGTTTCCGGCGGCACGAAATTCTATTGGCACGCTGAATTTCTGAACGATGCTACACATGACCCGAAATGTTGTGAGGTTCGCCAACTGGTCTCTTGGAATCGCGGACCGTTGGGCCCAAACACAGTTCCTTTCCCTGCCGTTCCCTCTTGGGTTCAGCCAAATACTTGGATCGAGGATCGGGACCAGTATGGTAAACGCTATGGTCGACGAACTGGAGATTATTCAGACATTAATCCGGTCAACGATTGGTATCAAGGCAACCAGTACGATGCCTGGGATAGGCCCCGCCATCGTGCCAACGACCCTGGTTACACATTGAGTTTTCGACTTATTGTAGTAGACGTCTGTCAGGGAGGAAGAAGAATCTACACCAGTAAGACGCTTAAAGTTATATTCTGAGGTACCGAATCATGAAAAAATCTTTACTCGCTGCTACGGCGCTTTCAAGTCTTCTCTCGGCGTGTGTTGCTGCATCCAATGAACCGTTGAGAGCAGGCAGCAACCCCCCGAATCAAAGCAATATCGCAACGAACCGAGACGAAGTCTCGGCGCGGCCAATTGAAAAGGCGATGAACACGCTAAACATCACGAAACTGGAAGTCTCGCGTGCCGCGCAAGTCACTCTCCAACTTGAGAATTCCTCCAAAGAACCAGTAAGAGTTTGGAAGGGTTCAAATAGTTGGGGTGCGGCTTGTTGGCGCGTATTCCTTATTCGAAATGGAACCCTGGAAGTGTTCTTCCAGAACCCAGATCAGGAGTTTACAAAAAACGGGCCAGGTTTCAATGAAATACCCGGAGGCGGTCACCTGGATCAGAAATTAGATCTGAACGGCGGTAATTGGTGTGGATTGGGTCATTGTTCCATCCATAGCGAGCGTGGGTTTGGCGGTAAGAAATTCAATTTTGAGCCGAATGACACGGTGATCGTCATTTATGATGTTCCTGTGACTCAAGAGGGTCGCGACAACGGCGTCTGGTACGGCGTGATCGCAGCAACTGCAATCGTTCAATAGCTCTGATCAGTTGCGAAATTCGACGTTCTCATCTCGGTCTTCAATCCAAGTACCGGGTCGGACCCATGACGGAAATCCTTGGTGTAGAAACATGAAATCAGCTGCCTGACTTCGCAGCATTGCGGGTCGTATCCAGCATCATTACGAAATCCAATTCCGATATGGACGACGACAAGGGCGGCCTTATTTACGACCCTAGATTTCCCAATAATTTCCACGATAACGAATACGACAGCAATGACCAGCCCATTGGGTTTCCACACGGTATAACATTCCGATTTCGATTGATTGTCGTTGATATGTGTCGCCAGGGCAAAATTATCTACAGGAGCAAGATACTTACCGTCAATCTTTGAGGGGGGAGCGCACATGAGAACAATGTTACTTGGTGTGATGGCGACTCTCATGATGGCCTGCACGGTCGCTAAACAGAACTCGAATAACAACGAGAGAATCAATCCGAAGGATGAGCATATTGCTACAAGCGGCGGTTCCTTTAACTCTCTTGCAATAAGCAAAGTGACGATGCTGCCCTCGGCGCTGATGACAATCGAACTCGAGAATTCCTCAAAGAAACCACTGAGAGTTTGGAAGGATTCGAATAGTTGGGGGGCTGCCCGTTGGCGTGTCTTACTAATCCGAAAGGGGCATCTTGAGACGTTTTTCCAAAATCCCGATCAAGGTTTCACTGTGAATTGGCCGGAATTTGTTGAGATTGCCGGTGGCGGGCATATCGTACAAAAACTAGATCTAAATGGTGGGAATTGGTGTGGTTTAGGCCGCTGCTCCATATACAACGAGCGCGGATTCGGTGGCGAAAAGGTTAGCTTTGAGTCGAATGACATGCTTATTATTATTTACGATGTTCCGTCCACCCAAGAGGCTCGCGACGAGGGTGTTTGGTATGGAGTGATCGCAGCAACTGCTACTGTCCAGTAACGGCAATAACTACCAATGAAGACATTACCACTCTTGCTAATACTTCTTAGTGTCCTTTCCGGTTGTGTCGCGGCGAAGAAACCCTCGACAGGCTTAGGCGCAAACAACATGGCCGTAAACGCCAACTCGACGAATTCGTCGGACAGTTTGATTAGTGAAAGGGATACGGCGATTAACTCAGTCAAAATTGAGAAAGCGGAAGCAACACGGACCGGAGAGATCACCGTACAAATTCTAAACCTGTCGAAGAAACCGATTAAATTGTGGAAAGACTCAAATAGCTGGGGAGCGGCGTGTTGGCGGGTTTTGCTTTTGAGGAGCGGACAGCTTGAAACATTTTTCCAGAGTCCAAGTCAGATTTTCACCCTTAATCGGCCAACCTTTGATGAGATCGCAGCAGGAGGGCGTCTCGAACAAAAGTTAGATCTCAATGGGGGGAATTGGTGTGGGTTGGGTCACTGTACCCCGTATAACGAACGCGGGTTCGGTGGTACGAATGTCACCTTTGAATCTACTGACACGGTTATCGTCATTTATGATGTGCCCGCGACGCAGGAGTCTCGCGACAAGGGTGTTTGGTATGGAGTGATCGCAGCGACTGCGACTGTTCAGTGACGGCAATCTTCAGTCATTTGAAACTTTCTTGCCCAGACCAATAGCACGACAGGGATTGGTTTTGACCCGCTCGCAGAATCCGGCTTTGGAAGACTCGCAAGGATTTGCTTCGCTTGGCGGCAAAGAAATCTTCAAGTGACACTCGCTACCTTGAGACTTCGGACCTGTGGGTTGGGGCCGTGATTCCCGTACTCTCGTGGCCAAACACCCTAAATATCTATGTCTCTCAGTATTATTAATTGCCTTACGCGCATCCACGCGCACGCTATTTCAATAAGCCTCAGCGGTCACCATCGTCGTCCTTACAAACCGCGTATCTCACGCGTGCGCCAAATTCGAGGTTGGTCCAGTTGCATTAAGAGCAAAACCTCTCTAGAACTGAACTTGTACTTTCCGCAAGCCGTTGCTTCCAATTAATACTCCGGGCAAACTGATGCTTACATTTTCACTCTGCGGCAAACCTGAGGCAATCAAAAAAGGGCCGCTTTTTGCTGTTTTTGCGGCAATCGTTTGCTTCCTATAGCGGCAAACATTTGGGTAAAGTCACATAGAGTAGCGGGTGGTGTGTGTGTCGCCGTTGTAGTTGTTAGTAGGGGTAGTGGTGGTGTAGTAGTCGTAGGGTAGTTGGTGGTAGCGAGTTGGGGTGAAATAAAGGAAGGTAGTTTCGATTTACGCGCACCCGGCACTTTCTTGATATCTGGTCGCGTCATCGCCTTTTGATCCGAGCGGCGGATTTGTGCTTGATGCCCTTATGCCTCACTAGTTACGAATATAATAAGGAGGAATCCGTCTGTCTTCTAGGTAACAATGGCTATTCAGAGTCCATTGCCTTCTTTGCCGAGTTGTGCATAATCTCTCGTCGCCGCGTCCCCGAGGGGCGAACGGTTATGTTAGGTGAGGACAAGGAACCCGGATCCACGATCGCTGCGCTTGTCACAACTCAGATCGCAACGCACGATGTGCGCTTCGCAGTGCAGAGTAGCTTCTACTTCGGAAGGATTGACGTAATTCGCACCCTGAAAACCAACTTCACCGCCTTTTGCGTCTAACGGCAAGTAATACCGGTTATTCGCAGCAGGGGCTGCGGGCAAGAGGCCTACTCTCCAGGTATGATCCTCGAATACGGTAAAATTATCAGTGGAAGCTTGGGAATAGCCTTGATTGCTTATCTTAATGTAATACTTCTCGCCGGTATCCAAGGCAATGTTAGCGAGTCCATCTTTGTTGGTTGTGAACACTCCTATCGATCTGGAGGTTTTCACATCGACCAGCTCAACTGTGGCACCGCCTACGGGAGACCTAGTTGACCTGTCAAAAACAGACAAGACCAAGTTGTTTCGTTCTCCCGGTGCGAACGCTCCGATGACGAATTGACCTCTGGTGAGAAACGTAAGGGGTAACGGATCCGCTGCGCAGCCCCCGTCGTCACAAACGTACTTATTTACCACGGGTCCAGGTACAACAGGGGTAGGCGGTCTGTTCTTAAATGGCAGGTTCGTCGTGGCGGTGCGATCAGGTGGTCCACCCACCGCTGGGCAACAGCCGTTGTAACTTATTATGGTGAGGTCGTTAAAGGCGGGCAAGGGGGCGCTTTTCTCGTCGCAATTCAACGTTATAGGATCGGTCACCGGCCTATGATCGAGTGTCATTTGAAAGGTTACAGAGCCTGAGAAGCCGTCGTCGCAGCGTAAAGTGGCGACTAGACCAGCGGGCGCGCTCTCCGCAATTCTCATCGGATAAAGAAAGGCTATTGCAATAACTATTAAGACACCGATCAGAGAAGCAAGCATAACGCCAGTTGTCCGGTTCGGGGAAACGTGACTTCGCATAGGATCAACCTCCAACGATTTAGCACTGCCGTCCCTTTATACATCCAGACGTCTCTCTTGTAGCGGGATAGAACGGGACGCCTTATATCACCGATCTGAACGAGAAACAACGCACAGAGCGGTGGAGACCCGCCGCTTGACCGCCGATGACCATTTACACAAAACTTTTTACACCCTCCCAGCGAAAGAAATAACTCCAACAACAATAATCCTTTTAATCTTTAGCTAACCCGTTAAGCTTCGTTCTAATTCTTGTTTTTTGGTCAGACTCATCTTCCGATAGCGATAGAGCTTTTTGCCATGCGGCACGTGCAGATTTCATTTTGCTTTGTCGCACATAGAGATCACCTAAGTGTTCTTGCATGGTAGCTGACTTTTGGTTGAGACGTGCAGCTTCGGTCAAATAACGTTCGGCTTCATCAAACTTACCAAGTTTGAAGTACGCCCATCCAAGGCTATCAAGATAATTACTATTTTGGGGTTCAGCATTCACCGCTCGTTGAATCATCTGTAGCGCCTCATCAAGACTCTTGTTACGCTCAATGAGTTGATAACCGAGATTATTTAGCACCAATGCATTATCCGGCTCTAGTCGGAGGGCCTCATGGTATTCAATGTAACCCTCCCCCGTTTAGGTCCACTGATAAGTAGAGATTTCGGGGCAACAGAGCAATAATAGTCCTGACCATAGCCGGCAGGTTCGTCGCACAATTATGCATTCCCCGACGGCGCGCTGCGCGTGCCCGTTAACCGTCCACAGCGAAGTACGGACTATGCCAGAACTGGAGTTTAGAGTCGAGGGTGAGCAAAGCGAGCGCGTCGAGCAGTGGCAGAAAGAAAACCGCCCCAGGGCGCCTTCAACCGGCAGCGCAAAATCGTCCGGCAAAGTGCTCGGCCTTTCTTTGAAAAGTACTCTGCTGATCGTTGCCGCCGCTGTTACTCTTCATGCTGTTATGCAAAGACGGTCTGCGGTCTTGCTCGATTCCTTTGCCCCGAATTCGACCCGCAAACCAGCACCCACCGGAGGCGAAGCTTTCGGAACGACGAAGTGGTCTCCGCATTCGCTAAAGGGAGACGTTTATCTACTTCCCGTCGGCGCCTGCAGCTTTCCTGATTTCACCACGGCGCAACCTGTGGGCACGATCTACACCAAAGAACTGAACATCACCCGCCGCGCTACTGCCGACGGGTTTCCCGGCATGATCGGTACAAACCAAGCATATGCCATCGACTACACTGGGACCTTCTCTCTCGAGAAGGACGCCCAGTACCGTTTCACTTTAGAGTCGGATGACGCCTCAATGTTGTTTGTTGACAACGAACTAATTATCGATCTCCGCGGCTGTCACGAGCCGAGAAGTAAACCAGAGGTCAAGCCACTACGTCGTGGGTCGCACCAATTGCGAGTGCAATATCTAGAGAACCAGCAAGGCGGGCTCGCTTTGGTCTTACTGATCCAACGCGAATAGCAGTCTTGTATCGATGTTTACCAGACAACACCAGCAAGATAAGAGGCCTACTTAATAAAGAGGCCTACTTAATAAAAAGGAGTGCAACATGACTACAGCCAACTTCACCGGCGACACTGTGGGAGCAATTGCTCTAATCGCTATTCTGGCATTCGTGATTGACCGCGTGGTGTCGACGCTCCTCTTTGTTCTATCGTTCAACCACGCGTGGTCGCGGAGATTCCCAGACCCCAGTCTGCGAGAACCAGGTCGCTCGCAGATTGAAGCTGAGAAGAAACAAAAGCTAATCTATCTCATCATGGCGGGCGTGCTCAGCCTGCTGGTTATTTTAAGCTTCGGAAGGATGAGCATCCTCCCTGCTCTTGGGGTCGAATATCCGCAAAACCCTTCAACTGATGCCAAGCTTGCGCAGACGGCGGCGGACGCCAAGCCTCCGCAAACCAAGACTGACACATCGCTCCAAAATGTCCCCGCACGATTTGTCTTACTGGACATCTTTCTCACTACGCTTCTCCTGGTGGGGGGCGCGGATCGCATGGGTCAACTCGTCAAGATGATCGGAGGGACAGGACTGATGGGCGTAGAAAAGGCGGAGCCGAAGCCGCTTCAGGTTACCGGTCGCCTGATACTGGAGGAGAGTAGGCGTGAGAGCGCGACAATCAGCCCGCAATCCGAGAAAAAGAGTTGAGCAGAACTTTGGAAGTCTGCGGCCGATTCGTGGCCACGGATGCCAGGTGTCCGTACCGAAAATTCAATCTGAGATGAGGAGCATTTTTCTTTGAGTCTGGCTTCGATGTTCTCTGCCGGTTCCTATGTGCTTCGACCCGGTCTAAGGTGTGCATGTCCTTCGCCAAAACTCATCTTGAATGATTCTGTTGACTCTCTCTAGGGTATGATCGTACATTTTTTGCAGAGGGTTGATGTTTACTTGGCTGCAGTTGAGCGCACACTATTTCAATAGGACCTCAGCGGTCACCATCGCCGCAAGACACGCGCTGCCAAATCGCGTATCTGGTGGTGGGCCAATGTCGAGGTTGGTTGCATTTGCCTTCAGAGCAAGCCTCTAAGACTGAACTTGTACTTTCGGCAAGCCGTTGCTTCCAATTAATACTCTCGGCAACGGATGCTTCCATTTTCACTTTGCGGGCAATTTTGAGATATCAAGAAAAGGCGGTTTTTGCTGTTCTTGCGGCAATCGTTTGCTTCCTATCGCGGCAAACGCTTGGGTAAAGTCACAGGTGGTGGGGTGTGTGTGACTTTACCCGTAAGTTTGCCGCAACGGCAAGCTTATGGTTCCAATTCACTAACGGCAAACTTATGGTTCCAATTTCGGTTCAGCAGAGATCGAAGTACGGCGCGTGAGCTAAGGCAGCGTCGTAGCGTGATTTGTTATTGTTGTTGTAATACGTGGCGCGGCGAGGAGGAGAGGAGGAGCGTCGAGCGTCGTCGTCGGGGGGTAGTAGTGTGGCGGCGGCGTTCTTGAGAGTAGTAGATCGTCGGCGCCGCTTTCATATTTCGATCTAAAGCGCCGTCAAGCGGGCGCGCTCAATATGCTGTTGCACGCTTGTAATCGGAGGAAGCGGAGGAAGTTGTCAAGACCTCTATCGCTGCACATCAAGGGATGGGTCCGGGATTTACATCGAGACTTCTACCGAAAACTATGTAGTGAGAGTCACTTCTTGGGCCGGCATTGACACAGTAACCTTCAGCTGAGAACAAGGCGCCGTTGGGAAACGCTTGACGTACAGTAGAGTAATCGCCGTACCGGCCGGAGTTACTTGCACTGGTGCACGCCGCATAAAGCACGCCGTCGCCAAGCACTCCCACCGCGGGGCTGCCAAAGAAATTTCCTCCGCCAAAAGCCAACGATACTCCAAGCAAACCGTTCGCCGAAGTTGTCAAGGAAGCAAAGCCAAACCCGATACCGGAATTCCATATCTGAGTTTGTTCGATGACGGAAAAGTTTGAATGTCTAATTCGCACTAGTTGAATATGCGGCTGCGGAAAACCACCACCGCGTCCTCCAGACCACGCAAAGACGAGCTGATCGGTCCCACCGAGGTTTAAAAGTCTCGTTCCACCAGGGCCGGTGTAAAACAAACTTGCCAGCCAATTGCTGCCGTCCGGTGACATAGATGTGTAGTCCACTGGATAACTATTTACGTTAACGTCTCTCCAGAAATACGAGTTTGTTCCTTCCTTCCAGGAGAAGATTCGCAGCACGCTGTTCTTGGGTTGACCTGCCCAGAAAATTTCATCCAGCGGATTCTGGACGAGATGGCGGCCATACGCGGAGGTACTATCCGCCGGATTTGTGTAGCCCGCGTGGATAGTAAGACTATCGCGCAATTCAGTAAGAGGAATTCGGGCTACCAGCAGACCGCCGTTTGCATCGACACTCACGTAAAGGAAATGATCCCCCACAGACAAATCAGGGTAATCCATCGAGTTGTTGCCGAGGTTGAAACCGGCTGAGGTCAGGTCCCAATACGTCCAGCCCGTTCCTCTGGTTGCTATCAGTTGTTCGGGGCTTGCGGAGGCAATACGTAACCTGTTCTGGTTATTCGCGCCACTAACGAACTGCATCAGCCAGATGAAGCGATTGATACTGTGAACGTAGTGAACAACCTGGTCACAACAGAAACCGCCATCAGCGTTGTTTGGAAAAATACTCGTTGGATCAATCTGCGTAAAACTACTGCCGCCGTCATTTGAATAGGCCGCATGCCAGTTGGCGCTAGCAAGAACAGTTTGCGGACCGTTGAATGTAAATCCTCCGCTTGCCCCGCTTGGGTCATTTGGCTGTCCTTGCCGGCCGTAAGTCGTGTTCCGGACGAATACGAGATCGGGTCGTTGCGGCAGCAAATTTTTCACTGCCACCCCGGCAAAGTCGGTGCGAGTATTTAGAAATTTGGCCGCATCTAATCCATCGCCCGTGCCGGGTGACGGTACTCGTGGTCGACCCATTTCGATGCTGGTTGACGGTGAAGTAGGCATTAAGTTACCGCGACGAGGGCCGGTCGGAATCGGTGGGCCTTGCGCATTAACCTCTGGCGGGAATGCGGGATCTCGATGCGGATAGGGCGCGCCGCTTACTGTTTTCGGTAGGACCTCGGTCAGCCTAACTCGCGCCGATCCTGGAGCGGAAGGCGGCAGAGTAATGTACTCGTGGGTTGAAAAATTATAAGTTGTCGTGCCAAGGGAGTACGTTCCATTTATCTGCAACTGGTAACGTCGATCGCGCATCAGACGCGACATCGAAAAAGTGGCCTCGCCGACACCTCTCACTTTCGGCGTTATGTTTCCGAGCTTGAGTGGCAACGTGGTGGATTCGATTCGCCTCGCAGACTGCAATTCAATTGATTTGATCTCGACGTCGTATGCGGTACCCGTGCCACGGTTGATGATCGGAAAGGCAATGAGCACCGAGTTGCGACCTTCAACAGCGACACCAGGCTCGCTTGTTGAGAGGATAACTGGCGCCGATTGTCCGGAACTCCTGTTCATTGATGCGAGGAAGACCGCAGCGATGAGCAAAACGCGTGCTCGCCTCGTAGTAATCATGATGTTCACTCCTGAAGAAGTTGGAAGGTTAGTTCGAGGCTGATACGGGGAGCATCGTAGTTCCGAGGACCAGCTTAGTTGCGACGTGGCCAGAGTCTAAAGCAGTTTGGAAGCCCGGTCAATAAATTCGAAGTTGTGATGTGGAGCACTACCTCGCAGGTTGCAACGCGGAGGCCCGGAGTTAGATCCCTCCCTAAGTAGTGTAGCACCCGAAAAGCTGGCATTCTCTCCAGGATGGTCCGTTCGAATTTGCGGCAAGTGTTAACGTCCAATTTGAACTTCCGGCAACGTAAGGTTCCAAAACTCCTAATGGCCGAAGGTTGCCCAAGTCGAAATTCCTAAGATTCTATTGAACTTTCGGCAATCAAATGCCTCCAGTTGCGGCAAAGAATCGCTTCAAGTCACAGGTTGGTGGGGGTAGTAGTAGATCGGTAGGTACGAGTTTGTAGTCGTGTAGTGTGTGTAAGTGGGCGGGGGTCAGCAGTGGTTGTAGGGTGGCAGCGGAGGGTAGGGGCGTAGGGGGGAAGACGACGACGGTAGCGGCGGCGGCGAGGAGACGAGAGAGGTCGGCGGCGGCGGCGGTAGTAGTCGTCCTTGCTGGATCAACTCGTCAACAGCACCCTGCAACTTGTCGATAGAGGTGAGGCTAGTCTGAACCGGAGTTCCGGTAGCGCAAAGATTACTCTTAAATTCGGTTTTGCTCTTTGTTGGAATCTCTAGAGGCGCATCCCTCGTTCGGACAGCGCTGATCAATGTCATGACTCTGTGCACCGCTGAACGGTGGATTACAGCCCGCGTTGAATGGTTGATTTATGTTGCAGTTCGAAGGGTTGGCTGGCGTGTTATCACCGCAATGAGACATGGCTCCTCCGAAACTACTCGTTCCTGTTTCCGCTGTGTTGCTCTTTCTATCCGGTAGAGATGCCAAATTTCGCGTCCGCCGTGAAAAGTAGAACCATATTCGGCTTCGTATGCTCGTTGAAAATTTGTGACGGTATTGTGACGGGAATTCAGAAAGAGCATCGGGAACTCACGATGCTGCATATAGAATGATCAAAAACCGCTGAAAAACCGCCATGGCTGCAACCTTCTGGAAATGTTTGGACTTACCAAAGTAGACGAGGTGGGATTCAAATCCCCACGCGCCTACCAATAACTCCCTTACGTCCGATATTCAGCTTTACTCATCACTCCTTGCTGCTGTTAGGTTTGGCAGACTCCGGCCGAAGTAACTCTAGTCATGAGAAACTCTCTCGATGTTCTGTTGACGCGAGGTCAATGGGACGTTCAACGTGTCTAGTTAATAGTTAGGTAGGTTTGACTAACACTGATCAGGCACGGGAACCAGCGGCGAGACTCGCAGCATCCGGGCATGGCCCAGATCCTGCTCGAGCGGATCGACAGGAATGGGATCAGTGAAGAGTTCGACTGCCAATGTTGTTAGCGGCGTGTCATCAGGGAGGCCTAGTCGCGCCAGTAGGTCATGAACCTCTCGAATCCCGAAAAATCCTTCGCCGAATAACGCGCGCGCATCGGCCTCAGTCAACATTAACTCCTGGGGTGGCGACATCCGCGCCCGGGCGAGCAAAAGATTACGCCACGATGCCGCATCGGTTTGCTCGACCCGAGCGTAGAGCACTGCCCACAGCGAAGTGCGCGGGAAGCGACGACGAACATTACGACCGTTATGGACCGCCGTGGCGAATGGTGCCCGAACCCGAATGACGTCTTTGTTGCGCGCGCCCTGGCACACGAGTGGAGGGGCTGGGTGTTGCACGCTGGCAACGCGCAGAGCCGGCCCGTACCGCCCCTGCGCTGACACCCAGCGACTGTCGTCGTGGCCCACCCGAATTTCATAAGTAAAGATCCCGAACAGTTCGAGTGAGGTCTCGTCGAGACCTTTTGGCAGTGGAACCAGATAGTGGGCACCGGTCGACGCTTGTTGGTCCACAAGATCCATTGCCCGTAGGCCGCTGTCATCGCGCGGCTGATTTTGTTCGATGAGACGCATCCATTCTGGCTCAATTGGCAGCGGCGGCTCGATCACCTCCGGAATCGGTTCATCGATGGCAATCAGCATCGGATCGGGAGCATTGGCAAGTACGCGCACGAAATAGGCATCACCCGGATCAAGCGGGGGCGAGTCAAACTCGAGCCAGAGACTGCGGCGACGCTGGTCCGTAAAAGAGTAGTCATCCGCGGCTACGTATGGGGAAAGCGCAATGCCGGCGGAAACCAATCTCGGGACCTGCGTCGGCGGTGTGACAATCGGCACCAGGATCTCTTCGGTGAAGGGCTCGGGCGGTGGCACGTCATCTCTAAAGGCCGGCGCGATTTCATATTCGAAGGTGATCTCAGTTGGAAACTCGCCAGGCTTTGGAAGCTCGCCAGGCCCTGGTGGCGGATTTGGTTTAGGCTTCGGATCAAAAGCGTCGAAGAAGAGAATCTCGGCTGATTGTCGCACCGGATTGCGCGGATCGGCAGAAACCCCGGAAGTTGCCGCCCGCGCTACAGCATGTGGAAGGCGAACAGTACCGGCAAGCTCAACGATGTCCGGCTTCCCTGGACGCTTCACGCGACGCTGCACCGCTATCCCCTCTTCGGCCAGACCGTCCCAGGTCCAGTCGCGCGCCAACTCAAGGCGCAAGACATTTATCCAGCGTTGAATCACGTCTGCGCCGGACGAGATGGTAATTGACGCGCGTTCAGGGGAAAGAGTGTGACGCAGAGCTGACGAACAGGCGAAAACAGAACGATGGCCCGGCTTTCCGGCGAGAGTAAGGCCGGAATGATCCAAAGCCAATTCGGTTGCCAGGCGCTCTACCGGGCTGGCAACGCTGCCGTCCGCCGGAGGCGGCTGAAAGAAGAAACTAAGTAGAGGCGACTCGACAGCATTAAAAAGCGGTGCTTCGTCTTGAGCGGCAGCGCGAACTTCGACTGTAACCGGCGCCCCGCGACGCAAGTCCGCTGATGCGAAGTAGCCTGGGTCTTCGCGACCGAGGCCCACCAGCGTGAGACGTATATCGCGCGCGGTGGGAATGACCAGCGGCCCATTGTCCGGTTGAATACCTGGGAGCAGATCCAGCGTGGCCAGGTCCCGAGTCTCGAGGTCGAGGTCAATCGCATCTTCATCAAATGCGCGGGTGGTCGTGTACAGCGGAAGATAGATCGCAAGATCCCCTTCGAGGGCTCGCACTTCTACCAGAATCTCGACGTTAAGCACGTCGGGATCCGGAACGCTCATCTCCCGCTCCTGGTTTGCCAGAATGTCGGCATCGAGCTCTGCTTGAAGATCCGCAAAATTTATCGCGCCGGTAAACAGCGCTTCGGGATAACCTATTCGCGGCTTCTCTATCGTGACAAAAGTTTCGGCGCGCGTGGGCCGATGAGTGACGTTAATTTGGGACGGCCGGGCGCGGCGTTGAAAGTGAATTGTTGTCGTCGCGTGGGGCAGCAGCGGGGTGTCATCAGTCGAGAGTGGGCCACCAAGCGTAAGATCGGCAAGCCGAACGCGGAAATCATAAGTCTCGCCATAACGCAGTGGCACCAGCTTGTCATCTACGGCCACGAAAGTTTTCTCGCGGTTCAAAAGCAATGGAGCGGCATCAGGGTTCGCGACGAGCTGCGGGTGCTCGTGCAGGAGCGTGAGATCGCCGTCAGTGAGAACCAAAGAACTACCGCGCCAGGTCGCAAAGTAAGGAGGCATCCAATACTCACCGGCGCGAGCCGGCGCGATTTGAGCCGGGATTACCTCTACCACTGATTCACCCGCATAAGGCCCCAGAACGTGCGGCCCCAACGTCAGGTCGCCAATGCTTTCAATCCGAACCAACGAATTCCAGTCACCCCCCTCAGTCCGAACGTCTACTCGATAACCAGCAGTGCCCATCGGAGCTTCTGTCGCCGGCTTTACCTGGCGGTTGAGCCATTCAGCAATTTGTTCATCGTCCCAGGCGAGGCGAATTGCGTCGCCACGATCCTCGACCTGGGCGCCGTGGACCATGCGGGCGAAACCCAGATCGTAGCGTTCAGCTTCGTGGAAGACGTCGTCAGCCACGCCCGTTCCATCCACCGGGAAAAGCACGGCGGCGTACAGTGATCGTGCTTCGCTGAGAGGCGGAATGCGGGCGGCGTATAGTGACTTGAAGGGAGACGGCACAGCCGAATAATCACTGCTGGCGTGGAGGCTGATGTACAGCCAGCCTCCTTTTTCGAAGACCGTTGAATCATCAAGGTCGATCGCAGCTTCTCCGATGAGACCGAGCGCCATAGCCAGTTTCGGCTGGCGCAGGGCGTAAGCCATGAGTTGTCCCCAGGTAACATCGTCCTTCAACACTTCAGGTTCGGGCGGCTGGCTCGACTGGGCATCATGAAGGGCGCACTCAAAGTCTTTTTCGTTCGTCAGATAATCCGAGAGTTGGCGGCGGCCGGTGAGCGCGAGATAACTTTCGGTAACTGGTTTCAAAAACCTCGGCGCCGAAGCGGGACCGGGAACCCGCTTTCTAATGTTGAACCGCTGATCAAGTTCAGTGAACAACGCGTCCTTGTTAACCGGCAGGTCGCTGAGCACAAGAGTCCCCAGTCCGGTGGCGTCTGCGGCTCGTGGCAAGTGATCGAGGCCGGGAATGATATTGGCTTCAAAAACGAGACTGGCCGCTGCAAATTTTGGCTGACCGGCTGCGAGTGGTTCGAGAGGACTGATCTTGGGAAGACAGAGGAAGCGTACGCGCAGGCTGTTTGGTTCCCAACCCTGCGGGAATGTGAGTATGCCTAATCGAGATGGACCGATAAGTGGCATGACAGTGTCCTTTTATAACAGGGCCGCGGCCGGAGCCAACGCCGGGAAGAAGGCGGCGGCCGCAATAAACGAAAGCGGAATTTTTTGTTCAAACTGGGTTTTCACGTCGATATCTTCGTCGACGAGCCAGGCGACTTGAACGGTGGCGCAGACCCGGATTTGGGCCCAAATTCTGACTTCATTGGCCTTTGGCGCGACTCTTTTGATCCGAGCCATCGCTTCCACCGAGAAGGAAAAACCAACCAGCCCGCCGAGCAGTTTTGCTCGCGCTTCGAGGCCAAGCAGGACGCCGGGCTCAAGAGTCAGCGGGATCAGCGTGTAGCCATACTTGACCGTCACCTCTACTTCAATCAGGTTTTTGATCAGGTCACCACCAATCGAGGCGACGGTTGCTAATCCGAGCTCGATGGTGGGCTTGCCGGTCTCGCGAATCTGTATGGCGAAACGGAAAAAGCCCCCGGCATAAATCACCGGCGGAATAATTCCCTGTTGCACGTCACCTTGAAATTCAGCGGAGAGCAGACCACGCGCTTTGCCGCTCAGCCCCGTCTCGAGTTCACCGCGGATTATGAATTCGCCGTAGAACTTCCCGACGCCAATATCGATACGTTCATTTGGTCCCTCACCGATGCGAAACTTTAGTCTGATGCCAACGATGAAAGAGGGGCTCGGTCCGCTGCCGGCGGTAACCTCGACATCAATGTGGAAGTTCGCCAGACCCTTGAAGTGACTCAATGCGCTAACGACGTCTTTCACGGCGTCGAGCGCTGGACCAAAGTCGAGCGTGGGCTTGTCGAGTTTGGGCACAGCACCGCTTAGCGCACGGTAATTCGTATGAATGGTGAACACCTTGCCGATTCCGTCGATGTTTATGTCCAGATCGTTTGGAGCAGCTGAAATCTCCCAGGGCTTGTTCTGAATCGCCGAATCAAGGAGCAGGTCGATGGTTTGCGCTGGATCGAAGGCCCTGGTGATCGCCCACTCGCCCCCTTTCGCGAGATCCGGGCCGGGTTTATCGAAGGTGAAATTGGGATTCGCCAGGCGCCACTGATTATCAGTTGAGATGTTGAAGCGAGGCAACTCTTTGCAGCGCAATGCATAAGTCGATCGGGGGAAAGCGCTGGTAGACTGGACCAGCGAATAAGGGTCAGCGACGTTGGCTTTGTCAGTTGCAAGTACGCCTGGCTGATTCGGATCGACCGAAGGTTTCGGAAAAAGAACTCGGCTCGTAGCCGTGGACATCAGAAATCCGAATTCGTCCGGCTGCGAACGGTTGACATCACCAGGATCGCGGAAAATGTAAGTCGGCTGACCGGTGCGTCTGATTACCGGCATGCCGTGTCGAGGATCTACCGGTGAGGCCTCAGAAGTTGAACTGTTGATCCGAACGGCACTCCACTGACCCGCACGCGGCAGTTTCGGCAATCCGTAGGCTGCCAACATGAGGGCCGGATTGACGCCCTTGTCGTTGGGCGCGTCATCGGCAAAGATGCCGGAGAGATTCATCTCGAGAGTTTCGCCTACTCGAATCTTGCAGTCGATGCCTCCACCTACCGGTTTTCCGATCCGCTTGAGAAGCTCTTCAATTCGTGCGCGGGTTACCTCGGAACCGAATCCTGTAGGGGTCAGTTGAATGTAGCCCGGATGATCATAGATTGGTACGAGTCCGCCCGCGCCGCCGCCGGCAACAACACTTTCGAGATGGGCGTCGGCATCGAAGATCACCGGTTGCCAGCTCGATTCAGACAGGTCTAGTGTCGGGCTGGAAAGCACCCTGATGCGGCGGATATTTCGAAACGCCTTAACGACACCCTTTTCAAACTCGAAGTTCGTTTTGGGATCGAAAGGATCAGCCTGGGAAACGACCCTGAACTCCCCGTCGTTCACCGGCTGCCAACCGCTGTCGAAACGGAGCACTTTCCCGGAGTTCCGCCGTTCAAAGATGATTGTGCGTACCGCGTAAGACAGCGGAAACGCCAGGATTGTTTTTGCCTGAATGACCTCATAGGAAGTGCGTCCGTTGAGGACGTCGAAACGCACCTTTGTGATACCGCTCGGTACGTCGCGACGCCAATCACTAAACGTGTTCAGTCCGTATCCCGAGAGATCGGCGCGATGAAGCGGGAGCTCTTCCAGCTGCTCCAGGAACGAATCCAGCCCCCCTTTAAGAATCGGCACGCCATTCTTATCGATTCCTGCAGAGAGCACACTCGCAAGCTTGTTCTTGTTGTCTTCAAGGTTTTGGATTTGGACCAGCGAGCCAGTCATCGACCGGCTCGCTGGATCATTCCTGGGGTCGTGGTTGAAGGCTCCGGTTGCCAGGAGCCGGAGTTGCCGGGCAGAAGTTAAGTCGCCGAATCTAGGTTCGTGCAGCGTTGCAGCGATGGGCGGCCGAAGGAACGGGATGGCCGCTTGTTCGAAGACTGGGTCGAAGCGGGCGAAGGCCCGCAGCCCGAAGGGCAATGAGAAGAGCACGCCGCAAGGAAGCCTCTGGCCTGCGGCGGCCACGAAATGCAGACTAACCATGCCCGGCAGAACCGGAACAAGTCTGACAGAATTGGCTCCGGCCAATGTACGCGCGCCATTTGTCTTGAAGAACAAGGTGTCCGGGTTTGGCACGCCGGCCTCGGCCTTGGGCACAACTTCTACCGGCTCCCACTGCACCTGAGGCTGCATCAGAAGCCGCACACCACCGAGTTCAACCGTAAGTCGGTTTTCCTGCAGTTGCACTCTATGGTCGGACAGCCTTTCAAGGGCTACGCCAAAGTGGTGATCGTTGCTGGAAACGTCGAGCAGATTGAGCATCTCGAAATGAGTCTGCAGGTGATGATCGAAGAGGTTACGGAGTTCCTGTGGTTCGTCTCTGGGAATATCGCGCGGCTCGGGGAAGCTCACCGAACGTTCCAGCTTTGCGGCCACGCCTGGTGTTTGAAGGTTGGCCCAACGCAGCGTCAGCGACAGCGCGGCCTCAGAAACAAATTCTCCGTCCGTCAGCGACCAGTTTGCGATGTAAGGGTCAGGCAATGTTGGCTGCGCAAGTATCACGTCAAAGAAGAACACCGCAATGCCGTCTGAAATGAGCGACACGCCGTTGTAGTCTCCAGTGAAGGCGAGCCTGCGCGGCGCTCGCACCAACAAGTAGAGATTCTCCAGCACTATTCCGTGTAAGCGAATGTCAGGCTGTCGCTGAAGCGCAGCACACGCTACGCGCAACAAACCCGTTGATTCGGCAATCACCGCAAACAGTTCGATCCTGCCTTTGTAAGCAAAAGGCTTGCCGGCGGCGGTGAGAGGCAGATCCCATTGATTCCGTAATTCGCCACCGTTGACCAGAGCGACATCGCGGTGGTCGCGGAGGCTGATGAAAAGAAGGCGGCCAATGCTCTGTTGGTTGAAGACCGCATCGGTGTGGGCAGGTCTCCAGAGATCAAGTTCACTGCGCGCCGAGGAAACAGCTTGTTGAGCCTCGAGTGAAACACCTGTTCCGTTTGCGGTTAGGATCGTGTCGAACCAGGTAAAGGTACCGGCCGCGCCGACCATCCTGCTTTCGAGTCCATCGCGAAGCCTTAGTCTGAGCGAGCCTCCGTGGACTGCTTCACCAAATGTATTCGGTGGCAGTTTGTTGAGAGGCAATATCCAGCCCGCCGACATAACGCTACATTCACCGGTGAATTGTGCCGCGATAGAAAGGTTACCGTCGATGGACCACGGCGCGTTACCAGGGCTGTAAGGAAATGTAATAGAGCCTGCATCCGCAAAGGGTGCACCCAGAGGGGCGGGAAATTCGAGGTCACTTCCAAAACCACTGATCGTCATTCCGCCGTTGACGTGCGACTCTCCGGTCGAAAGCACTTCAAAGCGTTGTGGCACTCGTACGGTGAGTCCGTTAGCGTCCGAACCTTTGCCGTCAGGTCCTGGAGGCTGTTCCGGTTCGAGTGTTAACGTCCAACGTGCGCTCGTCGGCACGCCGATACTCTGGCCTGGCCTAGGCTGAGCTGAACGATCAATGGTCAGCGTTCCTTGTCTTACGCGCAGCCCCACGTAGCCTGCAGTGTTGCCGACCAGGAATCGGGCGCGAAGCCATACGGTACCGGGAGGAATTGAGAAGGTACGGTTGCCGTCGTTACTGAAAGATCCTGCCGGAAGGAGCATCAGCACTTCGGTGACCAGCGGGAACGGGGCCGGCAACGTGAGCTGCACTGTTAGAAAACGGGCGCTCTCAAAAACGGGGAACTGGGCCAGGCTCCCGTCCGCGTCCACGAATGGACCGAAGACTTGAGTAGGTCGGTCGGGTGTGACCGCAGGAGTGACGTAGCTATCTCGGATTACACGAACGCGAGTCGCTGTTTCTGCGAACTTGGCGGCAAGTACGGCACCCTTGGCTGCGGCCTCGTTCAGAGCTGCGTCAACGGTCGAATCGGGCTCAATAGGTAAAGCGCCCGCGTTTTCCTGGATCAAGCTGGCCGAGAGAAACTCACGAAGTGAGGCAAGGGAGTTTTCCGGCACGCCGGACGGCACTTCCAGGCGACCAGAAATGGCGACCAACTGATCCAATACAACGTTCAAGGTTCGTCTCCCTCGATGGAATCGAGTTAGCAATAAAGATTTCGAAGGTCCTGACTAGCGTTGAATGTTACGTTCCACTTCGTTTGGGGAGCGCTTGTCCAGACCCTTTGCGAGCTAAGCGGAAGCACGGTATCACAAGTCATGACTTGATCACGAGATGAAACGAACTTTAGAAGGGTCTGAAAAAGTCAGGCGCCGTACATCCTTGAATTATTCAGACTTGTAAACTCTATTTATATTCTTGCATATTCTCGACCCTAGGAAATTTGGCGGACTCTTGGCAGACTGCGGTTAGACCTTAGTCAATTCATACAGCGTGAGCGTGACTTCTCTAGCTGCTCGAATTAATGTTTACCGGCCTTAGAACGATTATCCGTTACGAAGTGACTTGTGACGGCGTTGACACGGTAGAGCTCTGGACTTTCATCCGACCGATTCTGCCAGCTTAAACGCATCTTGTCCGACCGCGGCCCATTGTTTTATTGGCTTTATGCGCTAGGTAAAGCTAGTGCAGGCGTTTCTCTGGGATTCATAACCCCAACGTCGGCGGTTCAAGCAAGACGCGGTTTAGTGCCGTCAACGGAACGCTATTTCATTTCAATAGGGCTCAGCGACCACCAAGGCACAAGACAGGCGCTCACAAAACCGCGTATCTGGCGCGTGGGCCAAGGTTGAGGTTGGTTCCATTTGCCTTCAGAGCAAAACCGGTAAGACCGAACTTGTACTCTCCGGCAAGCTGTTGCTTCCAATTTGCACTGTCGGCAAACGGATGATTCCAATCTCATATCCAGGAAGATCTGACA
>WNFD01000603.1_pt1 | contig 35593 bp, 28 predicted proteins | sample 5400491 | NCBI WGS metagenome assembly WNFD01 (sample SAMN13153343, study PRJNA577476) | soil metagenome | isolation source: 120 cm saprolite under Douglas fir tree site 2 hole 2 replicate 2 | place: USA:California | collected 2015-04-18 | reverse complement strand
GCGAGCAGGACGCCGGTCTCCTCGAACAGCTCCCGTGCCGCGGCCGCGATGCAGCCCGCCTCCGAAGCAGGCAAGCGCTCGGCGTTCGCGAGCGGCAGCGCGGCGTCGGCCACGTCCACCCGCCCGCCGGGGAAGGCGTAGAACCCACCCGCGAAGCGGAGCTGCTCGCCCCGCCGGACCCAGAACACTTCGAGGCCTTCCGCGCCCCGCCGGTGCAGCACCACCGTCGCGGCGGGCCGCACCGCGGCCGGAGGTCCGCTTGCCATCCCGTCTCCCTTGCGCGTACTGGCGCTATCCGCTAAGCCAACTGCCGCCATGTTCTACCTCGTTCCCCGTCCCAACCTCGATCACCCGCGCCGCGGAAGCCCGCGGATGTTCAGGGTCGACTGGGTCGAGAAGTATTTCTCCCGCGTGCGCCCCTGGCACGTGGTGCTCCTCTGGGGGCCGTACACGGCGTGGCTGCTCGTGCACGGAGCGCGCGATGCGCAGCTGTCGCGCGGGGCGCTCCTCGGCATGTTCGCGCTGGGCGTGTTCGGCTGGACGTTCCTCGAGTACGTCCTGCACCGCTGGGTCTTCCACTGGAAGCCGGACGGCCGGGTCGAGTGGCAGCGCGACGCCTCGTGGCTGATCCATGGCATCCACCACGACTACCCCTACGACCCCGACCGTCTGGTGATGCCGCCCACGGTGACCGCGATCATCGCGCTCCTGCTCTGGTTCCCGCTCAAGGCGGCGCTGGGCGTGCACCTGCACTACCCGTTCTTCGCGGGCCTGGTCGCCGGATACGTCTGGTACGACCTGACGCACTACTACCTGCACCACGCGGTGCCGCGCACCGCGGTCGGGAAGTGGATGCGCAAGTACCACCTCGTCCATCACTTCCAGACGCCCGCCGTGCGGTACGGCATCACCTCACCGCTGTGGGACCACGTCTTCCGGACCTATCCGCGCGACCGCTACCAGCGCGCGTCCGAGACCGAGATCGAGGCAGGAGCGTAACGATCGGCTGGGAGCGCGCGGCTGGCGGTTTGCGGGTCGGTGCGTCCGCCATCCTGTCGCTGCCCGTCGCGTGCGCGACCGCGCAGCATCCGGTTCGCAGGAGCGCGGACGAGCCGCCTCGCGAGCGCGAGACCGAGGCCCGGGCGCGATTCGCCGAGTTGGGCTGCAGGCCGGCGCTGTCCGCCCTCTTCCCCGGGCTGGGGCAGATGTCGTGCGGCCGGCCCGCGGAAGGCGCCGGTCTCGCGATGCTGGGCGCCGCGGAGCTGGGAACCGGCATCGCGGCGGGCGCCTCGCGCGGTTTCTTCAGCGCCGCATCCCAGGTGCCGCTGCTCGCGTACGCCGACCTCCTCACCGCCTCGGCGATGGACGTGGTGCTCGACGCGCAGCGCGCGGAGCGCCTCCGCTTCGTCCCGCAGGAGACCTTGCCCGAGCTGCTGCGCGCCCCCTTCGAGCCGCGCGTCCTCGCCCGGCCGGCGGTCTGGGGCGGCGTTCTGGGAGCGCTCGCCGCCAGCCTCCTCCTCTCGCGCCTGGTGGACGGCCCGCTCGATACGCGCAACTTCGGCACCGAGCCGGTGCTGTTCGGCACGCAGCTCCACGACGCGGTGGGGTATCCGCTGGCAGGCGCCATCGGGGCCGCGCTCTTCGCGCACGTCGCGGTGGCCGAGGAGACCGCCTTCCGCGGCCTGCTCCAGTCCGGCTGGGCGCGCGCGACGGACGAGACCCGCGGATGGGCATATTCCTCGCTCGCGTTCGGGCTTCTGCACGCCGGCAACCTGCCGTTCATCGACGCGCGGGACCGCGCCAAGTACCTGTATGCCGGCGTCCCGTTCATCACCGTGCTCGGCGGCTATCTGGGCCTGACCTACCGCGAAGCCGGCTACGAGCTGGCCACGCCGGTGGCCATCCATTTCTGGTACGACTTCCTCGTCGAGGCGATCGACTTCCTCGCGGACCCGAAGAACTCGCCTCTGTCGATGAGGCTGGGGTTCGCCTTCTGAGCGGCGCGGTAGGCGGCTCGCCGCCGCTTCAAGCCCGCGGCGGAATCAGCGACAATGACAGGCGTGCTTGCGCTCCTGCTCGCCTCGGTCGCCGCCGCGCCTGCAGCGGACGTGGCCCGGGCCGTGGAGCAGGTCTACACCGCCGGCGAGTACCAGACCGAGCTCCCCGCCGGAGCGCCGCTGGTGGACTCGGCGACATCGCATCCGGATCGCCTTCCGGCGGAGCAGCTGCTGCTCGACCTGGGACCGCTGGCCGAGGTGCTGCGCCTCTTGGTCTGGGCAGGGGCCCTGGTCGGCGCGGTGCTGGCCCTGGTCTACGTCGCGCAACGGCTGTTCCCCGGCGCGCTCGGTGACCCCGCCCTCGAGGAGCCGGCCGAGGAGCCTGCGCCCGCGCTGTCCGACGCGCCGCTGCGCGACGCGCAGGCTCTCGCGCGGGAGGGGCGGTTCGCGGAAGCGATCCACGTGCTGCTCTTGAGGACCTTCGAACAGCTCCTGCGCGCCCGAGGAATCTCCGTCGCGCCGGGATGGACCAGCCGCGAAGTCGTCGAGCGCGCCTCCTACCCGGGCCAGGCGCGCGAGGCGCTGGCGGGCCTGGTCAGCGCGGTGGAGACGTGCACGTTCGGCGGGCAGCCGGCTTCGGAAGACGACTACCGGCTCTGCGCCGATCGCTACCGCCACCTCGCCGCCGCGCTGGGAGGTGCCGCTTGACCTCGGCAGTGCCCTTCCGGCGCGCAGCGCTCGTCGGGCTGGTCGCGCTGTCGGCGGCGTCGCTCCTGGGCGGGTTGCTGCTGGCGATCCTCGCTCCCGAGGACAAGGGGCCGCGCAGCCTGGTGCGCCCCACCGCGCGCGGTCGCGGAGCGCTCGGCCACCGCGCCTTCGTCGAGCTGCTGCGCCGCCTGGACGTCCGCGCGGTGGTGGGTGGCGCCTCCCGTCCCGAGCCGGGGACGGCGCTGGTCGTCGCCGAGCCGTCGCTCAGCCACGAGCGCGGTCCCGCCGAAGGCGCCCGCCTCCGGCAGCTGCTGCAGGCCGCGCCCCGCGCGCTGCTCGTCCTTCCGAAGTGGACGGGAAAACCCGACCCCGCCCGGCGCGGGTACCTCGCTTCCGCGGAGCTGCTGCCCGCGGCGGCTCCGGCCGAAGTGCTGGCCGCAGCGGGCATCGAGGGCGAGGTGGCGCGCGCCGCCGAGTCGATCGCCGGCAGCGCGTGGTCGGGCGAGTTGCACGGCGTGCCTGACCTGCGCTCCGCGCAGCTGGTGGTCAGCAAGGACCTGCAGCCCGTCCTCGCCTCCAACGGCCGGCTGCTGGTCGGGGAGAGATCGACCCCCGGCGGGAAGCTGCTGGTGCTCACCGACCCCGACCTGCTCTCCAACCACGGGCTGCGGCGCGGCGACGACGCCAGCCTGGCGGTCGCGTTGATCGAGCGCCTCCGCCAGGGTGGCCCGGTCCGTTTCGACGAGTCGTTCCACGGCGGCGCGCACGACGAGGGGCCCTGGCGCGCCCTGCTGCGCTTCCCGCTCGCGCTCGCCGTCCTGCAGGCGCTCCTCGCGGGCGGCCTCCTGCTGTGGGGCGGCATGCGCCGCTTCGGGGCGCCGCTGCCCGCCGATCCGCCGCTCGCCGCGGGAAAAGCGGCGCTGATCGACAGCATGGCGGAGCTGCTGCGCTTCGGCGGACACTCCGCCCATGCGCTGGATCGCTACCTGCGCAGCTCCCTGCAGGAAGTGGCCGCTGCCCTCCACGCGCCCGGCGAGCTGCGCGGGGGCGCGCTCGACGCATGGCTGGATCGGGTGGCCGCGCGCGTCCGCGTTCCTGGGATCGAAACGCTGCGTCGCGAGGTGGGGCGCGCGTCCAGCTCGCCCGCCGCGCTGGTGGAGACGGCGCGGCGCATTCACCTGTGGAGGACGAGGATGCTGCATGGATCCGAATGAGGTCCGGGCCGTCTGCCAGGGAGTCCGCGAGCAGGTGCGGCGCGTGGTCGTCGGACAGGATGCGGTCGTCGACCTGCTGCTCGCCGCGCTGCTGTCCGAGGGGCACGTGCTCCTCGAAGGCGTGCCGGGGACGGCGAAGACGCTCATCGCGCGCAGCTTCGCCGCCGCGCTGCGCCTCTCCTTCAACCGCATCCAGTTCACGCCCGACCTGATGCCGGGGGACGTCATCGGCACCAACCTGTTCAACTTCCAGACCAACCAGTTCGTCCTCAGCAAGGGGCCCGTCTTCACCGAGCTGCTGCTCGCCGACGAGATCAACCGGACGCCGCCCAAGACGCAGGCGGCGCTGCTGCAGGCGATGCAGGAGCGCACCGTCACCATCGACGGCCGCACCCACCGGCTCGGCTCGAGCTTCCTGGTCATCGCCACCCAGAACCCGATCGAGCAGGAGGGCACGTATCCGCTGCCGGAGGCGCAGCTCGACCGGTTCCTCTTCAAGGTGGTCGTCGACTACCCCAGCCGCGACGAGGAGCGCGAGATGGTTCGCTTGCACGGGCATCGCACCGCGCTCCCCTCGCTGGAGGAGTTCGGCATCGAGACCGTGGCCGGGCCGCAGGAGCTCCTGGAGATGCGGCGCCTCGTCGCCGGGATCCGGCTCTCGGAAGAGGTGGTCTCCTACGTGGTCGATCTGGTCCGCGAGACGCGCGGCCGCTCGCAGTTCATCGCGGGGGCCTCGCCCCGCGCGGCCAACATGCTGGCCACCGCAGCGCGCGCCTGGGCGGTGCTGCAGGGCCGCGACTACGTGATCCCGGACGACGTGAAGCAACTCGCGCAGCCGACGCTTCGCCACCGACTGGTGCTGGCTCCGGGGGCGGAGATCGAGGGGACCACCACCGAGTCCGCGCTGCGGCAGGTGCTCGACCAGGTGCCGGCGCCCCGATGATCCGGCCGACCCGCGCCGCCATCCTGCTCGCCGCCGCGGGGGTTGCGGTGGCGCTGCTCCCCGCCTTCGTCTCGCCGGGGCTGTGGCGCGTCTGGGTCGCGTACCTCGCTTCCGCCGCGCTGCTGGCCGGCGCCGACGCGCTGCTCGCCGTTTCGCCGCGGTCGCTGCGCATCTCCGCGAGCGCGCCGCCGCTCCTCTACATCGGCGACGATCCGGGCGAGCTGCGGATCTCCGTCGCCGCGCCGGAAGCCTGGCGAGGAGCGCTTGCGCTGTGCGATCTCGACCCGCTCTTCGCCCCGCAGGCAGAGCAGGCGGTCTCGCCCGGCGTCCCGCTCGCAGTGCCGCTGTTGCCGGTGCGGCGAGGCGATGCGCGCCTGCAGGCGCTCTGGCTGCGCTGGCGTGGCCCCCTCGGCCTGGTCCAGCGCGAGCTGCGCCACCCGCTCGGCCTCGCCGTCGCCGTCGCGCCCAACGTGCGCGCCGTGCGCGCGACCGCGCTACGCTTCTTCGGCGCCCGCCAGTTCCTCTCGGGCATCAAGGTCGAGCGCTACAGCGGAGACGGCTCCGAGTTCGAGGCGCTGCGCGAATACCAAGCGGGCCTCGATCACCGGGCGATGAACTGGAAGGCCTCGGCGCGTCACCGCAAGCTGCTTTCCCAGGAGTTTCGCGCCGAGCGAAACCACCAGGTGGTGCTCGCCATCGACACGGGCCACCTGATGCGGGAGCCGCTGGCGGGGATCCCGCGCCTGGACCACGCCATCAACAGCGGTCTCTTGCTCTCCTACTTCTGCCTGCGCACCGGCGACCGGGTGGGGCTCTTCGGATTCGACGAGAAGGTGCGCTGCTTCGCCGAGCCGCAGGGCAACGTGCAGGCGTTCCCGCGCCTGCAGCGGCTGAGCGCGTCGCTCCAGTACAGCTCCAGCGAGACGAACTTCACGCTCGGCCTCGCCGAGTTGGCCACCCGGCTGCGGCGCCGCTCGCTGGTCGTGCTGCTCACCGAGTTCACCGACACCATCGGGGCGGAGCTGATGCTGGAGAACGTCGACAGGCTCTCGCGGCGCCACCTGGTCCTGTTCGTGGCGCTGCGTGACGCCGGGCTGGACGAGCTGGCGGACCGCCGCCCCGGATCGCTCGCCGACCTGCACCGCGCGGTGGTGGCCCAGGACCTGGCGCGGGAGCGGGACCTGGTCCTGCGGCGCCTCCGCCGGCTGGGCGTGCACACCATCGACGCGCCGCCCTCCTCGGTGTCGGTGCAGCTGCTCAACCGGTACCTCGAGATCAAGCGCCGGGAGCTGGTCTGATGCTGCGGCTCAAGAGCTACGAGTTCCGCCGCGAGCGCGAGCGCGGCTGGCGCGAGCTGGAGGACTTGCTCGCCCGCGCCGACGAACGGGGCGTCGCCGGCCTCTCCGCCGCGGAGCTCGCGCGCCTGCCGCTGCTCTATCGGTCCGCGCTGTCGTCCTTGAGCGTGGCGCGCGCCATCTCGCTCGACCGCAACGTGGTCGACTATCTCGACGGGCTCGCCGCTCGCGCCCACTTCGCCGTCTACGGGGTCCGCCAGCACCTGCGCGATTCGGTGCGCCAGTTCGCCGCCGCGCGCTTCCCGCGGGCCGTCCGCGGCATCCGCGCGCACCTGTGCCTCGCAGCGCTGTTCCTGGCCTTGGGAATGGCTACGGCCGCGGTGCAGGTGGTGGACGACCCGGAGCGGTTCCACGCCTTCGTCGCCGACGAGTACGCCCAGGGTCGGGATCCGTCCGCGACTACCGAGGAGCTGCGCGCCGCGCTCGAGCACGACGCAGGCGGCGCCGAGGCCCAGCTGGCGGCGTTCTCCAGCTTCCTCTTCAGCCACAACGCGCGGATCGGCATGCTCGCCTTCGCGCTCGGCTTCGCCGCCGGCGTGCCGGTGTTCCTGCTCACCTTCCTCAACGGGCTGGTCCTGGGAGCGTTCGCCGCGCTGTACGGCGGCCGCGGCCTGTCCCTGCAGTTCTGGGGATGGATCCTGCCGCACGGCGTGACCGAGATCCTCGCGATGCTCTTGTGCGCCGCCGCCGGCCTGGCGATCGCGGAAAGCCTCGTCTTCCCCGGCCGGCACACCCGGCTGCGTAACCTGGCGCTGCGCGGCCGCGAGGCCGGCGTGGTCGTGGTCGGTGCGGTGGTCATGTTCCTGATCGCCGGCTGCATCGAAGGCGTCTTCCGGCAGCTCGTGCATTCCACGCCGATCCGCTACGCGGTGGCGCTCTCCACCGCCGCGGCGTGGACGTTGTACTTCACGCTGGCGGGGAGGAGGGAGGCGTGATCTTCGGCGGTGCGCGGCGCGACCGCGACCTCGTCACCCCCGAGGGCGTCCCGCTGCGCTTCACGCTCGCGGGCGCCGGGGACCGGCTCGCCGCGTTCCTCATCGACCTGACGTTCGTGTCCATCGCCTCGGTCGCCTTCGGCATCGCGCTCATGACGATGCTGCTCCGCCGGGATGCGTTCGATCACCTGGTGGTCGCCGCGATCCTGCTGGCCTCGTTCCTCCTCCGCAGCTTCTACTTCATGTGGTTCGAGATCCGCTGGCACGGCATGACGCCGGGGAAGCGGCTCCTCGGCATCCGCGTCATCGATTCTTCCGGCGGCCCACTGACCCCGCAGGCGGTGATCGCCCGCAACCTGCTCCGCGACGTGGAGTTCTTCCTACCGATCTCGCTGTTGGTGGCGCCCCAGACGGTCTGGCCGGGCGCGCCGGCGTGGGCGGCGGAGCTGGCTGCGCTGTGGGCGGTCGCGTTGGGGCTCCTGCCGTTGTTCAACTCCGACCGGCTGCGCCCCGGCGATCTGGTGGGCGGCACGCTGGTGGTCCTCGCCCCGCGCGTGCTCTTGCTCGACGACCTCGGAGCGCACAGGGTCGGGCGGGCGGCGATCCCTGCTCCGGCGGCCCACGCGTTCACCGACGAGCAGCTCGACGTCTACGGCATCTACGAGCTGCAGACGCTCGAGGCGGTCCTCCGGCGCGGCGGCGGCGAGAGCAATCGCGAGGCGCTCTCCGCCGTCGCCGAGCGCATCCAGCGCAAGATCGGCTGGGACGCGTCGCGCAAGGATCCTCCGTACTGGTTCCTACGCGACTTCTACGCGGCTTTGCGCGCGCGGCTGGAGAGCCGCATGTTGCTGGGGAAGCGCCGCGAGAGCAAGGCGCCCGCACGACGGTGAGTCAGTCGAACACCGCCGCCAGCTGCTCGATGTCGATGCCTTCCTTGGCGACGCGCAGCTGGTAGTAGCCGACGCCGGAGAACACGGCCGTCAACGAGCCGACGATCGCGTTGGGGACCACGCTGACGAGCGTCGTCTGCAGCGGTCCCGAGATGCCCCGAAACACGACGGCTGCAGCGCCGCCGATGAGCATGCCCAGGAGCCCGCCCACCAACAGGATTCCAAAGATGTGCCAGCGATAGCCCTCGGCCAGCTTCCGGCTACGGGACAGCGACCCAGACACGCCGGTCCCCTCGACGACGGCGGCGGGGATCGCGACGTAGTAGCTGCAGGCCTTCACGATCCCGGGAACGACCAAGAGGAGGGAGAAGAGCATCACGATGACGGCGGCCCCGAAGGTAGCGCCGAGGATGCGCCACAGCGCTCGGATCGCCACCCGCAGCGAGTCGCCGAAGCTGGCCCGGTTGCCCCGGAGCTGCTCGAACACGCCCCTCACGACCGCGCCGCTCACGATGGCTCCGATGATCGCCTGCAGCACGATGGCGCCGAGGGTGGTCACGAAGAAGGACTTGGGATCCTTCGGATCCGCGGTAGGGATCAGGAGCAGCGGCAGGTAACAGACGAAGCTCACGCCGAAGAACAGCGGCAGGTTGGCGATCCAGACGGAGAATCCTCGCGAGAGGACCGTGCCGGCGGTGAAGCCGGGGCTCGCTTCGAGGACTGGCGCGGGGAGGGGCGTGCCGGGTGTCTGCATCCCGGCATGGTCGCAGACACGCGCCGCCCCGTGCAAGGTCAGGGCTGCTGGTACACGACAGCACCCCCGACCACCGTCAGCGCCGGCTTCGCCTGCAGGATCTGCTCCGGCGGCACCGTGAGCAGGTCGCGCTCCCACACCACCAGGTCCGCCAGCTTTCCCGGCTCGAGCGTTCCCTTCGCATCCTCCTGGAACTCCGCGTACGCGCTGGACGCGGTGTACAGCGCGATCGCCTCCTCCATCGAGAGCCGCTGCGACGGCAGCCAGCCGCCGGGCGGCGTCCCGGGCTTCTCGCGGCTCTGCCGGGTGACGGCGCTGTACAGGCCCTCCACCGGGTCGAGCGGCTCGACGGCGAAATCCGTCCCGAACGCCACTCGGGCAGAGGCATCGAGCAGCCTGCGCCAGGCGTACGCCCCTTCCTCGGCGCGCGCGTGCCCGATGCGGACCTCCGCCCAGCGCATGTCGCTGGTGGCGTGCGTCGGCTGCATGCTGGCGATGGCGCCCAGCCGCGCGAACCGCGGGATGTCCGCGGCGTCGAGCACCTGCGCGTGCTCGATGCGGTGGCGCGCGCCTCGCCGGCCGGTCGCGGCTGCGGCCCGCTCGATGGCGTCCAGCACCTCGCGGTTGGCGGCGTCGCCGATGGCGTGCACGGCGACCTGCAGTCCGGCGCGATCGGCGGCCAGGACCAGCGCGTCCATCTCCGCCGGCCGGATGCGCTGGATGCCGCGCGTCGACGGGTCGTCCGAGTAGGGCTCCAGCATGTAGGCGGTGCGCGATCCGAGCGTCCCGTCGGCGTACGCCTTGAGCAGCCCGGTGCGCACCCACGCGTCGCCGGAAGCGGCCCGCTCGCCGCGCTGCTCCAGCGCACGCACGACCTCCATGGTGAGCGGAAGCCAGCCGTAGATCCGGACCGTGAGCCGTCCCTCGGCGCGCAGCGCGCCGTACACGTCCAGCTCCGCCGGCGTGACCTCGCTCTGCACGCTGGTGACGCCGGTGCGCGCGGCGAGGTCGAGCGCGGCGAGGATGCCGCGGCGCAGCTTGTCGGGCGCGGGCGGCGGCACGATCCGGGTCACCAGCTCCTGCGCCTTCTCCTTGAGGATGCCGGTGGGCGCACCGCGCGCGTCGCGCACGATCTCGCCGCCCGGCGGGTCGGCGGTGCGCGCGTCGATGCCCGCGAGCTGCAGCGCACGGGAGCTGGCCCACCCGGTGTGGCCGTCCACCCTGCGCAGGTAGACCGGATGCTGCGGCGAGGCGCGGTCGAGCGTCTCCTTCGTCGGCCAGCCGCCCGGGCCCAGCTCGGAGGCGCGCAGGCGCGTCTGGTCCCAACCGCGCCCGGTGATCCACTCTCCCGCCGCCGCCTTCGCCGCGGCGGCGCGTACGCGCGACTCGATCTCGGGCAGCGACGACGCGCCGCGCAGGTCCACCTCCAGCATCGACAGGCCGCCCGCGCCGAGGTGGCAGTGCGCGTCGTTCATGCCGGGCGTGACGAGCCGGCCGCGCAGGTCCACCACCCGGGTCGAGGGGACGATCATCCGTTCGGCCTCGTCGCCCAGGGCGGCGACGCGGTCGCCGCGGATCGCGACGGCGGTGGACAGCTTCCCCGCCGCCACGAACACCTTCCCACCGCGCAGCACCAGGTCGGCTCCCGCGGGCGGGCGTCCCGGAGCCGAGGCGCAGGCGAGCGCGGACAGCGCGCACAGCAGGGAGCCTCTCACAGGGCCTTCTCCATCCAGCACACGTCCCAGTACTTGCCGAACTTGCGCCCCTGCTCGGTGAAATGCGCCACGCGCCGGAACCCGAACCGCTCGTGCAGCCGGATCGACGCGTCGTTGGGGAGCGTGATGCCCGCCAGCGCCCGGTGCACGTCCTCGCCGCGCAGCGCCTCGAAGAGCGCGGAGTACAATCGCGTGGCGATGCCCTTGCCCTGCTGGTCGGGCGCCACGTACACGGTGGTCTCGATCGACGTCTCGTACGCCCGCTTGTCCCGGAAGCGCAGGCTTCCCGCGTACCCGAGCAGCCGCGCCTCCTCGGCGACCAGCAGCCGGTACCGCCCCGCCGTGGCGAACTGCTCGAGCCACGGCCGCCGCGCCTCCACCGGGAACGGCTCGACGTCGAAGGTGCAGGGCGAGGTCGCCACGTAGCCGTTGTACAGCTCCACCAGGGCTGGCAGGTCCGCGGGAGCGGCAGATCGGATCCGCATGCGGGCAGTTTAGCCAGAGTACATGTCATAATGTGCGCGCTGTGAAAAAGATCAGCGCCGCCCTATCGGCGGCGACTGGTACATTCGCGCCCGGTGCACATCCGCGACCCCATCCACGGCGCCATCGAGATCACCCCGGACGAGCGAGCGCTGGTGGACAGCCCGCAGTTCCAGCGGCTGCGCAACGTGAAGCAGCTCGGCTTCGCCGACCTGGCCTTTCCCGGGGCGACCCATACCCGGTATGCGCACGGGCTGGGGGCGATGGCGGTGGCCACGCGCGTGTTCGACGCGCTGGCGCCGAAGCTCGAGCTGCAGTCGGCGGACCGCGACCGCTTCCGGCAGACGCTGCGCCTGGCGGTGCTGTTCCACGACCTGGGCCACGCGCCTCTCTCGCACGCCACCGAGCGCATCATGCCTCCGGCCGCCGAGCTGCGCGTGCCCGAGTGGACGCAGGAAGGCCGCCGCCGCGCGCCCGGGAGGCAGGCCGACCACGAGGACTACACGCTCAAGCTGGTGCTGGATTCCGGCCTCGCCGCGGAGCTGAACCGCCGCGGAGCGGACCCGGCGCATGTCGCCTCGCTGCTCTGCGGCCGCCCGCCGCCCGGCGGCAATCCGTTCCGCAGCGGCGGCCGGGACCTCTTGCCCATCCTGCGGCAGATCGTCAGCGGCGAGCTGGACGCCGACCGCATGGACTACCTGCAGCGCGACTCGTTCTTCACCGGCGTGAACTACGGGAAGTTCGACCTCGACTGGCTGGTGCAGAACCTGGAATCGGTGGAGCGCGACGGCCAGGTCCACCTCGCCTTGCAGCACCGGGCGGTGTTCGCGTTCGAGGACTTCCTGCTCTCGCGCTACCACATGTTCCTCTCCGTCTATTTCCACTACGCGTCGGTGGGCTACGAGGTCCTGCTCCAGCGCTACTGCGACACGAGCGGCGGCGAGTACCGGCTGCCCGCCGACGTCGACGAGTACCTGCAGCACGACGACGTCACGCTCATCGCCGCGCTGCGCGCCTCCAGCAATCCCTGGGCGCGCCGCATCGTGCGCAGGAACGGCTACCGCCTGCTGGTGGAGCTGGGGCCGTCGCTCGAGGGCGGCGCCACCGCGCAGCTCGAGGAGCAGCGCGCGCGCCTCACGGAGGCGGGCATCGACTCCTTCACCACGCTGTCCCGCGGCGTCCTCTCCACCTACGGGCGGGAAGCGACCCTGTGGGTGCGCTCGCCGCGCGGCGAGGTTCCCATCGCCGAGTACACGCCCCTCTACGAACGCTATGCCGAGGCGGCCAACCTCGCGCGCCTCTACGCTCCGCCGGAGCGCTTCGACGAAGCCCGCCGCGTCCTCGGTGTGTAGGCGCCTGCACTGCCAGTGTGGGCTCGGATCGGCGCGCAGGTAGGCGCACGGGCGCCGGTGTGGGCCTGCGGTGGCGAGCGAGCGGATGGTAGAGTGCCCGCCGTGGACGGCCTTCAAGAAAGGGTCCGGAAGCTCGGCGGCATCCTCGATGTCGCGAAGGCCCTGGTCGCCGAGCGCGATCTGGATCGCCTGCTCCAGCTGATCGTCCAGGCGGCGTCCCGCGTGGTGGAAGCGGATCGCTGCTCGCTCTTCCTCGTCGATCGCGAGCGCAACGAGCTGTGGAGCAAGGTCGCGCAGGGGGTCGGCACCCGCGAGATCCGGTTCCCCATGGGAAAAGGGATCGCCGGGACGGTGGCGCAGACCAACGTTCCGGTGAACATCCCCGAGGCCTACGCGGATCCGCGCTTCAACGCCGGCGTCGACAAGGAGACCGGCTACCGCACGAAGAGCATCCTTTGCGTCCCGATGCGGTCGCTGGAAGGCGAGGTGGTCGGCGTCCTGCAGGCGCTCAACAAGCGCGTCGACGGGGGATTCACCGAGGAGGACGAGGAGCTGCTCTCGGCGCTGGGCGGGCAGGCGGCGGCGGCCATCAACAACACCCTGCTGCACCACGAGATCGAGCAGCTGTTCGAGGGCTTCGTCCGCGCCAGCGTGGTGGCGATCGAGTCGCGCGACCCGACCACGGCCGGTCACTCCGGCCGGGTGGCGCGGCTCTCCGTCGGGCTGGCCGACGCGCTGCCGCGCGCGGCGACGTCGGCGGGGCGGTGGCGCGGGTCGCAGCTCTCCAACGACGAGCGGCAGGAGCTGCGCTACGCGGCGCTGCTGCACGACTTCGGCAAGGTCGGCGTCCGCGAGAACGTGCTGATCAAGGCGAACAAGCTGGAGCCCGGCGAGTTGGAGATCCTGCGCGGCCGCTTCGAGACGCTGCTCACGCAGGAGGAGCTGAACGCCGAGCGCCGCAAGGTGCAGGCGCTCCTGGAGAAGCCGAAGAAGGCCAAGGCGCTGATGACAGAGATCGACGCGCAGCTCGAGGCGCGCAGGCGCGAGCTGACCGGCATGTTCGAGTTCGTCCTCTCCTGCAACCGGCCGACCATCCTCCCGGAAGGCACCTTCGACCGGCTGGACGACATCGCGCGGCTCACCTATGAGAGCCCCCTCTCGCGCGAGAAGCGTCCCTTCCTGCGCGAGGACGAGGTGGTGAAGCTCTCCATCCGCAAGGGTTCGCTGACGGAGGTCGAGAGGCGCGAGATCGAGTCTCACGTCACCCACACCTTCCGCTTCCTGCAGCAGATCCCCTGGACGCGCACCCTCAAGCGCGTGCCGGACATCGCCTACGGACACCACGAGAAGCTGACCGGCGGCGGCTATCCGCGGAGCCTCAAGGAACCCGAGATCTCGTTGCCGACGCGGATGATGACCATCAGCGACATCTACGACGCGCTCACCGCCTCCGACCGCCCCTACAAGCGGGCGGTGCCCAAGGAGAAGGCGTACGACATCCTCGGCGACGAGGCCAAGCGCGGCGAGGTCGACAAAGACCTCCTGCGCGTCTTCATCGAGGCCAACGTGCCGGGCCGCGCCCCCGAGGAGCCCTAGTCGCCGCCGTATTCGGCGGCGCTAGCTTTTCCAGCGCGGACGCCGCGGAATGCGCTCTGGCGCCTTACCGCGCGGCCGTCTTGCGCGCCTTCTCGAACTCGTCGCCCGGCGTCCACTGCGGCATCGACGGGGCGTTCGCCACCCGCAGGCCGACCACCAGGTCGAGCTGGGCGTCCTGCACCGCGCCGGAGAGGTCCCAGTCGCCGTGGTACTCGTCGGTCACCTGGTGGTAGTCGCGCTTCTCGTACTGCTCCTGCACCTGCTGTCCCCATCCCGGCGGGCGTCCGACGAAGCTCGGCCCGCCTCGCGCGTACACGACCGGAACGCCGACGCGCGCCAGCTCGAACTGGTCCGAGCGGTAGAAGGCGCCGCGGTCCGGGAACGGGTCGCCGTGCACGGTCCGGCCCTGCTCGGCGGCCACCTCGCGCACCACCGCGTCGAGCGAGGACTTGCCCAGCCCGAGCATCGCCACGTCGGTGGTCCTCCCCCACTTGTTGACGCTGTCCGCGTTGATGTTGGCGGCGATGCGGCCGGTCGGCACCACCGGGTGCTGCGCGAACCACTTCGAGCCGAGCAGGCCCTGCTCCTCCGCGGTGACGAAGACGAAGAGCAGCGACCGCTTCGGCGGGGCCTCCTTCGCCGCCCGCGCGACCGACAGCATCAGGGCGCAGCCGGAGGCGTTGTCGAGCGCGCCGTTGTAGATGCCGTCCTTGCCCGGGGGCACGTTCGCGTCCCGGCCCAGGTGGTCCCAGTGCGCGGTGAACACCACCGCCTCGTTCTTGAGCTGCGGGTCGGTGCCCGGGAGCAGGCCCACCACGTTCGCGCTCGGGGTCACCTTGCGTTCGATGGGCATCTCGAACGAGGTGCGCACTCCCAGAGGGGCCGGCTGGAACGACTTCTGCTGCGCGGCCGCGCGCAGCTTGTCGAGGTCGAGGTTGGCCAGCCCGGCCAGCTTCTTCGCGCCGTCGTCCGTGACCCAGCCCTGGAACTGCATCCGGTGCTCGCTGCCCGGCGGCAGGTCGATGCGCGTCGAGTCCGCCGAGGCCGACAGCACCTGCCAGGGATACCCGGCCGAGGCGGTGGTGTGGATCACCAGCGCGCCTGCCGCGCCGTGCGCCGCCGCGGTCAGGTACTTGTAGTCCCAGCGCCCGTACCACAGGCGCACGCCCTCGCCCGCGAAGGGCGGGTTGAAGTTCAGGATGACCGCGATCTTCCCGCGCAGGTCGACGTCCTTGTAGTCGTCCCAGCCATATTCGGGCGCCACGATGCCGTAGCCGACGAACACCAGCTCCGCGTCCTTCACCCGGGCCACCTCGACGTGGGCGTCGGGGTCGATGCGCAGCTCGGATTCCACGCCGTTGAGCGCGCTCAGCTGCACCTGCCCGCTTGCGCCCTGGAAGGCGATCTGGCGCGGCGGGTGTCCGTGCAGCGTGATGAGCGGGACCGGCTGGAAGAACGAAGGCTGCGGCGAGTCGGGCGTGCCGGGGACGCCTGGCAGGTAACCCGCGCCTTCCAGCTCGGCGGCGAGGTACTTCACGGCGAGATCGGCGCCGGTGCTGCCCGGCTTGCGGCCCTCCATCAAGTCGTCGGAGAGGAAGCGCAGCGGTCCCGAGAGCGAGGCGGGCGTGATGCGGGCCATGGCGGCGCGCTCGGAGGCGCTGAAGCGCCCGTGGGCGCGGGCCGGCTGCGCCGCGGCGGGCGCTGGCTGCGCCGCGGCGGCGGGCTGGGTGGGTACGGCGAGGAGGACTGCGACGAGGGCGGACAGGGCGGAAAGTGGCATGGCGGCGCATCCTAGACGGATCCCGCGCTCCGTGCGCCAGGTAAAAGCGCAGCGCCGTCGAAACCGGCGCCGATCGTTCAGCCGGGGTCCGCGCCGGTGGCGACGGGCGCTCCGGGCTGGCTGCTCCAGTCGCTCCACGATCCGACGTACAGTTTGCCCCCGGGGAAGCCCGCCAGCTCCAGGGCGAGCAGCGTATGACAGGCGGTCACGCCGCTGCCGCAGGACGCGACCACCTCGGACGCCCGCCCGGCTCCGAGCCGATCGTAGAGGGCGCGCAGCTCCTCGGGCGGGCGGAAGCGTCCGTCCTTCAGGTTGCCGCTGAACGGCGCGTTCACGGCCCCGGGGATGTGCCCGGCGCGCTTGTCGACCGGCTCGGTCTCGCCCTGGTAGCGCTCCTGGGCCCGCGCATCCATCACCAGCGCATGCCGGGCAGAAGTCTCCTTGCGTCCGCCCAGGAGGCCGGCGACGCGTTCCCGATCCACCAGGCGCGACGTGTCCAGGCGCAGCGGGGGCGGCGGGACCGGGTCGATGCGCGGCTCGTCCCGGGTCACCAGCAGGCCCGCCTTGATCCACGCCGCGTAGCCGCCGTCGAGCACCGAGGCGCGCTCGTGCCCGTGGACGCGCAGCATGAACCACAGCCGCGCCGCCACCGAGCCGCTCCCGTCGTCGTACACGACCACATGGGTGCCGGGGGTCACCCCGATGCGGCCGAGGACGCGCGCGAAGTCCTCTGGCGCCGGGAACGGGTGGCGGCCCGGACCGCCGGGACGGGACAGGTCGCGCTCCATGTCGACGTAGACCGCGCCGGGGACGTGCCCGGCGCGGTACTTCTCCAGGGCCGCCGGGCCCGACAGGGCCCAGCGCAGATCGACGATGCGGACCGATCCGGGCGGTTGCCGCGCGAGCCAGTTCGAGTCCACCAGCGGTTGCGTGTCGGACATGCGCCTTCCTCCTGCTCCCTGCCGTGTCTTGACTCCTACCCACCTGGCCGGGGGAAGCAAACTAGCTGGCCCGGCCATCCGAAACATGCCAGAACCGCGGTCCCGGGGGTCCAGGGTGTTCATGTCGGGAGACGGGGTGTCGACGGGGTCCGAGGTCGAGCGACTGCTCGTGGTCGACGACGAGGGCCCCATCCTGCACGCGCTCCAGCGGACCTTCGAGGCGGCCGGCTACGAGGTGACCGCGTGCCTGGACCCGGCCGAGGCGCTCGACCGGCTCAAGGAGAAGCCCTACCAGGTCCTCTCCGCCGACTACATGATGCCCGGGATGACCGGTGCCGAGTTCCTCGCCCGCGCCCGCGCCCTGCAGCCGGAGACGATCCGCATCCTCATCACCGCCGCCCACGACTTCTCCGCGGCGGTGGACGCGATCAACAACGGCGAGATCTTCCGCATCCTCGCCAAGCCCTGGAACCGCGTCGAGCTGCTGGGCACCGTGCGGCAGGCGTTCGACACCTACGCTCTGCGCGAGAAGAACCGGCAGCTGACCGCGCTGGTGCAGAAGCAGAACGGCGAGCTGGCCGACCTGAACAAGGGGCTGGAGAAGCTGGTGCAGGAGCGCACCACCAACCTGCTCGACGGCATGGTGGCGGTGCTCGACTACCGGGACACCGAGACGCAGTGGCACTCGCGCCGCGTGTCGCGCTTCACCCGGCGGATCGCCGAGCAGCTGGGCGTCTCCGACGAGCGCGAGCTGCGCACCATCGAGATGGGGTCCCTCCTGCACGACATCGGCAAGATCGGCGTGCGCGATGCGGTGCTGCTCAAGCCCGGTCCGCTCGACCAGGAGGAGTGGGTCGAGATGCGCGAGCACCCGCGGCTCGGATGGGCGCTCTTGCAGCGCATCGAGTTCCTGCGCGAGGCGAGCGAGATCGTGCTGCAGCACCAGGAGCGGTACGACGGCAGCGGGTATCCCGCCGGGCTCAGGGGCGACGCCATCGTGCTGGGCGCGCGGCTCTTCGCCGTGGCCGACACCTACGACGCGATCACCTCGGACCGGCCCTACCGGCGCGCGCAGCCCCACGCGGCCGCCGTCACCGAGATCCAGCGCGTCTCCGGGACCCAGCTCGACCCGCGGGTGGTCGATGCCTTCTGCGCGGTCCCCGAATCGGACTGGGTGAGCATCCGCGGCGAGGTGGAGCAGATCTCCTTGCTCGAGGCCCAATGGGGCTGGACGCCGCCCCGCCGCGTCTTCGACCTGATCCACGACGCCGCCAGCAAGCAGAAGGCCGCCCGCTCCGACCCGCCTCCTCCGCTCGACCTGGCCGCCATCAAGGCCTGACCCCGCCTCCCGTCAGGGGGCGAGGAGGAACCAGCACTTGAGGTAGTCGGTTTCCGGGACGCCGACCAGCGATGGGTGATCGCGCGCGGCCCCGCGGCGCTCGAGGAGCTGCAAGGGGCGCTTCGCCTCCTGCGCTGCCCACTCGATCACCTCGCCGAAGAGCTGCGGCGTCACCTTCCCGGAGCAGGAGCAGGTGACGAGCACGCCGTCCGGGGCGAGCAGCCGCACGCCGCGGTAGTTGATCTCCTTGTAGACGCGGAGCGCACCTTCCAGGCCCTCGCGCCGCTTGGCGAAGGCCGGCGGATCGAGCACCACCACGTCGAACTTGCGGCCCTCCTTGTCCAGCGCGCGCAGCTGCTCGACGGCGTTGGCCGCCCGCACTTCGACGTTGCGCAAGCCGTTGCGGGCGGCGTTCTCGCGCGTGCGCGCGACCGCCCCCGCGTCCTGATCGATGGCGAGCACGCGCGCCGCGCGGCGGGCGAGCTGCAGCGCGAACCCGCCGTGGTAGCAGAACGCGTCCAGCGCCTCGCCCCGCGCCAGCTCGCCGGCGCGGAGGTGGTTCTCGCGCTGATCCAGGTAGCCGCCGGTCTTGTGGTCCTCGAGCAGGTTTACCCGGAGGTCGAGCTCGCCCTCCCGGTACGCGGCGACCATCGGGCCGCCGCCGAGCAGCACCTCGGTCCGGCGAGGGAGCATCTCGAAGTCGCGCGAGCTGCCGTCGTCGCGCGCCACCACCGCGCGGGCCCCGCAGGCTTCCGCCGCCAGGCGGGCGAGCGAATCGCGGCGGACCTCGGCCCACTCGGCGAGGTGCTGCACGGCGAGGAGGTCTCCGTAGCGGTCGGCGAAGTACCCCGGGAGCAGGTCCGCCTCGCCGTGCACCGCGCGGAAGGCGTCCGCGCCCGGGAAGAGCGCCCGGCGCCGCGCCACCGAGCGCTCGATGCGGCCGCGCAGGAACGCGTCGTCGAGCGGCTCGTCGCGCCTGCTCAGGATCCGCAGCGCGATCGGCGACCGCTCCGCCCAGAACGCCTTGGCGACGAAGTTGCCGCGCGCGTCCAAAAGGCGCACCTCCGCGCCGGAGGCGAGCCCCGGCGGGGCTTCCTTCACGTCCGCGCGAAAGATCCACGGATGGCCGGCGCGAGCGCGCGCGGCGCCCCGCGCGGACAGGGTCACATCTGGGACCTGGGCGCCCACGGCGGCGCACTGTCGCACACCTCGAAATGAAGCGAAGCGCGGCGGCTCCGGGTTAATCTGCCGTCGTGACTTCTCCGGACGGTTCCGCGCCGCTGAAGGCCCTCCCGGGAGGGGAAGATCGCGATCGACTCTCGCCGCTCGGGCCGGCCGAGGCGGGCCGGCTGGCGAAGGCGCTGGAAGCGAACGTCGCTCGCGCGCTGCGCGGAAAGCGGGAAGTGATCGAGCTGTCGCTCGCGGCGCTGGCGGCGTCCGGGCATCTGCTCCTGGAGGACGTGCCGGGCGTGGGGAAGACGACGCTGGCGCACGCGCTGGCGCGCTCGCTGGACCTTTCCTTCTCGCGCATCCAGTTCACCAACGATCTGTTGCCCGGGGACATCACCGGCGTTTCGGTCTTCGACCAGCGCGGCGGGCAGTTCGTGTTCAAGCCGGGCCCGCTGTTCGCCCAGCTGGTGCTGGCTGACGAGATCAACCGCACCACGCCGCGGACGCAGAGCTGCCTGCTGGAGGCGATGGCGGAAGGGCAGGTCTCGGTGGACGGCGCGGCGCGCGCCTTGCCCTCGCCCTTCCTGGTGCTCGCCACGCAGAACCCGCACGAGCATGCCGGGACCTATCCGCTGCCCGAGTCGCAGCTGGACCGCTTCCTCCTGCGCCTGCCGCTCGGCTATCCCGCTCCCGAGGTCGAGCGCGAGCTGCTCCTCGGCGGCGGCACCGAGGACGAGCTGCACCAGCTGGAGCCGGTCGCCTCGGCGCACGAGGTGCGCAGGTTGCAGCTCGGGGTCGAGCGGGTCCGGGTGGCGGGCGAGATCGCCGATTACGTGCTGGCGCTGGTCGCCGCGACGCGCGGATCGCAGCTGCTCTCGCTCGGCGTGTCTCCGCGAGGCGCGCTGTCCCTGCTGCGCGTCGCCCAGGCGCGCGCGCTGCTGCGCGGCCGCGGGTACGTGGAGCCGGACGACGTGAAGGAGCTGTGCGTGCCTTGCCTGGCGCACCGGGTGGTGCTGGCCGGCCGCGCGGCGCCCGCGGGCGAGGTGGAGCGCCAGTCGGCGGAGCGGGTGATCCGGGAGCTGGCGGAGCAGGTCCGGGCGCCCGAGTGAACCCGGCGGCAGCCGCCGCGCAAGAGGGTGCCCGCGCGGCGGTGCCGGCGTGGAGGCGCCGGCTCAGCTTCACGCGGCTGGGGCGCTGGTACGTCGCGCTCACCATCGGCATCGGGCTCGCCGCCATCAACACGGGCAACAACCTCCTCTTCCTGGTTCTCGGGCTGCTGCTCTCCAGCATCGTCGTCTCCGGCCTGCTCTCGGAGACGTCCCTGCGGGGCGTGCGGGTTACGCGCAGGCTGCCGGCGTCGGCGTCGGTGGGCGCTCCCGCGCTGGTGGGGCTGGTCGCGCGCAACGGGAAACCCCGGGCGCCCTCGGTGGGCCTGACGCTGCGCGAGAAGGGCGGGGACGTCGCGGGGCACGGGCTCTTGCTGCTCCTCGGCGCGGGCAGGACGGAAGAGGTCTCGTACCGGTTCACGCCGGAGCGGCGGGGGCTGCACCGGTTCGACCAGCTCGAGGTGGCGACGCGCGCCCCGTTCGGGCTGTTCGAGAAGTCGCGGCCCCTCGCGGCGCCGGCGGAGCTGGTGGTGTTCCCCCGGCGGATCGCGCCGCCCGCGCGGGAGCCGCGGCAGCTCGCGCGCGAGGGCGAGCGGTCGACCGGCCGGGCGGGGCATGGGCTGGAGGTGCACGCTCTGCGCGACCACCGCCCCGGCGAGGACGCGCGCAGCATCCACTGGCGCTCCTCGGCGCGCGCGGGGAAGCTCATCGGGATCGACCGGGAGCAGGAACGGCGGCGGCAGGTCTGCGTCGTGCTCGATCACCGGCGCGCCTCGGGGGCGGCCCTCGAGACGGCGGTCGAGCGCGCGGCGGCGCTGTTCGAGCGCGAGCTGGACGCCGGCGCGGACGTCTCGCTCGCGCTCTGCGGCGAGCGGCTCGCGCCCGGATCGGGCGAGCGCCACCGGCTGGCCGGCCTGACCCTGCTGGCGCTCCTGGAAGCGGCGGCCGGCGTCCCGGCGCCGGTTCCCGATCCCGGCGCCTCCGTGCTGGAGGTGCTTCCGTGATCGGCGCGCTGCGCGGGACGACGCTGCTCGCGGCGCAGCGCTGGGCGGGGTCGCTGGCGCTGGCGGCCGCCTTCGCCGCGTGCGCGGTGAGCGGCGAGATGGGTGCCCCGCTGGTGGTGCTATTCCCGGTGGCGCTCCTGGCCGCGCCGCTGCTGCAGCGGCACGTCGCCCTCCGCTATCAGTGGGCGTGGACCGGGTTGCTCGCGCTCGCGCTGATCGTCCAGGGCGCGCAGGTAATCTCGGGGCGCCTGGACGTGGTGCTCGCCGCGACGCAGTTCGCCGTTCTCCTCGCCGTGCACCGCCTGTGGCATCGCGGGGGGCGGCGCGACGAGCAGCTGCTCCTCCTGCTCTCGGTGCTCCTCATCTGCGCCGGCGCCGCGCTCTCCGCGGAGCTGCTCTTCGGCCTCTGCTTCCTCCTCTATTCGGTCGCCGCCACCTGGGCGCTCGCCCTCACCTGGCTGCGATTCGAGATCGAGGCGGCGCGCAGCCCGGAGCAGGCGGCGACGCTGCTTCAGGGGCGCCGGCTGGTGACGCCCGCGGTGCTAGGCGCCCTGGCGGCGCTGGCGCTGGCGGGTCTCCTGGGCTCGGCGGCCATCTTCGTCGCGTTCCCGCGGGTCACCATCGGTGGCCTGCGGCGCGCCTCGTCCGCGATTCCGATCGCGGGCCTGGGCGACCAGATCGACCTTTCGCGGCACGGCGTGATCGCCGACGACCCTCGCGTCGTGCTGCGGGTGCGGCTCGACCCCCCGCCGGCGCCCGGTGGGGAGCTGCCGATGCGCTGGCGGGCCCGCGCGCTCGAGGTGTGGACCGGTCGCGGGTGGCGCGCGCGCTCGGACGGGTGGGGCGGCGGGAGCTGGCTCTCGCCGATGCCGCGCCTGCGCGCCGCGGCCGCCCGCCGCGCCTCCGCGCCGCTGGTCGCCGACATCGAGGCGGTCAGCGGCTTCTCGGACGGCGTGGTGCTGACGCCGGAGGGATGGCCCACCAGCGTGACCTTCCAGCGGCCGCTCACCGCGCGCGCGAGCGCGACGCGGCTCTTGCGCAGCGCCAACGGAGACCTGTTCTACACGCCCGTCGACGTGGGAGACCTCCACTACGTGGTGCGCACCCAGCTTGCGCTCCCCGGGCCCGAGGAGCTTCGCGGCAAGGGCACGCGGTACCCGCCGGAGGTCGCGGCCTCCCTCGAGGTGCCGGCCGAGGTCGACGCCCGCGTCCGCTCCCTCTCGCAGCGCCTCACGGACGGCAAGGACCCGGTCGACGCCGCCGTTGCCGTGGAGGGCTGGCTACTGCGGTCGCTCGCGTACACGCGCGAGCTCCCGGGAGAGCAGAAGGACCCCATCGCGCATTTCCTCTTCGAATCGCGCCAGGGCCACTGCGAGCTGTTCTCCAGCGCGATGGTGGTCCTGCTGCGACTGGCCGGCATCCCGGCGCGGAACGTGACCGGATACTACGGCGGCGTGTACAGCTCCGCGGGGTACTGGGCCGTGCGCGCCGGCGACGCGCACTCCTGGGTGGAAGTGTACGTTCCGGGCGCCGGGTTCGTGCCGTTCGATCCGACCCCGCCCTCGGGGCGCGGCGGCGTGGACCGCGGTCTTTGGGCCGGCCTGGTGCTGGCCTGGGACGGGCTGGCGCAGCGCTGGCGCGCGTTCGTGGTGGATTACGATCTCCTCTCCCAGCAGCGGACCCTGCAGCAGCTCGGGCACGCCTTGCGCGAGGCAGGCCGGCGCCTCTCCGCGGCACGGCCCGGAGCGCCGGAGTTCCGCGCCGCCCTGGGGCAAGCGGCGCTCGGCGCGGTGCTGATCGCGCTGCTCGCGGCGCTGCTGCGGCGGGCCGGGCGGCGCGGGCGGCCGCGGGTCGCGCCGCTCGATCCGGATCAGCGCCGCGCGCAGGCGCTGTGGTGGCGGGCGCGCGATCGGCTGGAGCGAGGCGGCATGAACCTCTCGCCCGCGGTGTCGCCGCGCGAGGCGATCCGGTGGACCGCCGAGCGGCGCCCCGAGGCCGCGCCTGCGGTCGAGCAGCTCGCCTCCGCCGTTCTCGCGGCGCGCTGGGGAGGCGAGCGGCTGCCGGCCGCGCGCGCCCGCGCGCTCCTCCGCGAGCTGCGCCGGCAGCTCCACGGCATGCGCTGAGCTCAAGCAGGCCTTGCACGTCGCCGCCGCCAGGCCCCACACTGCCGCCCCGTGCCCGAGCTCCCCGAGGTCGAGATCGCCTCCCGCCAGCTGCGTGCCTGGGCGAAAGGGCGCCGCATCGTCTCCGCCCGGGCCGAGCGCTCGCGCGTCATCCGCGGCCAGTCGCCGCAGCGGTTCGCCCAGCTCGCCGGGCACCGCCTGCAGGACGTGGAGCGCTCCGGGAAATGGATGCTGCTCCGCTTCGACGGCGACGAAGGCCTGGTGTCGCACCTCGGGATGACCGGCAAGTGGATCCGGCGCGAGCGGGGCGCGCCCCCGCCGAGCCACGTCCGCGCCACGCTGGAACTGGAGGACGGGCACGTCCTCGACTACCGAGACCCGCGCCTCTTCGGCCGCCTGATCCGCGGAAACGTGGAGCAGCTGCGGAAGCTGCCCGTCCTCGCGGGGCTGGGGCCCGATCCGTTGCCCGGCGTGGACGCGCGGCGGCTGTACGACGTGCTGCGGAGGACGCGTCGCTCGCTCAAGGAAGCGCTCATGGATCAGCGCACGCTGGCGGGACTGGGCAACATCCAGGTCTCCGAGGCGCTCCACCGGGCGCGCCTCCATCCGGAGCGGCTCGGCGTCTCCCTCTCGCCCGACGAGGCCGTCCGGCTGTCCTCCGCCATCGGCGACGCGCTGCGCGCGGCCCTGGAGGGAGAGGATTCGCCCGAGCCCATCACCTACGTGGAGGAGGGCGGCGAGAACATCTTCCTCGTCTACGACCGCGCCGGGGAACCCTGCTCGAGCTGCGGCACGCAGATCGAGCGCATCGTGCAGGGCGGGCGCAGCACGTACTTCTGTCCGCACTGCCAGCCGCTGCGCGTCCGGCAGGGGGTCGGTGCGCGGGCGGGTCCGGGACGCGCCAGGCTGTCGGCCGCCCGCCCGCTCGACGCGGTCCCTCGCCGCCGCACGGAGCGGCGCCGCTGACAGGATTGCGGCCGGATCGCCCGTCGCTCCCCTTCGCGCGTTTGCGGACGCGCTGCTCCGTCGCCACCTTGCCCTGCGTGCAAACCGCGACCGAGGCGGAGCTCGAGATCGACCCCGTCGAGCAGCAGGTGCACGGCCGCGCCCTCGCGCTGCTGCAGGATGCGGGCATGGCTCCGATGGTGGGCGGCGCGTACGCGATGCGCACGCACGCCGGGCTCTGGCGCGACACCAAGGACCTCGACCTGTTCCTGCGCAAGGATCGCGTCGGCGACGCCCTCGAGCTGCTCGCGCGGGCCGGGTACCGCACCGAGATGACCGACCCGATGTGGATCGCGAAGGCGTTCGCCGGGCCGTACTTCATCGACCTCATCTTCTCCTCGGGCAACGGCATCGGGACCGTCGACGAGGAATGGGAACGGCGGGCCTCGCGCGCCACGGTCCTCGACCGGGAGGCGCTCATCGTCCCGGCCGAGGAGATGATCTGGCAGAAGGGGTACATCCAGGAGCGGGAACGCTTCGACGGCGCGGACATCCACCACCTGCTGCGCTGCCGGGGCGCGCAGCTCGACTGGCGCCACATCCTGGATCGGTTCGGCGACCACTGGCCGGTCCTGCTCGGCCACCTCGTCACGTTCCGCTTCGCCTTCCCCTCCGACAAGCAGCAAGTGCCTTCGTGGGTGATGAAGGAGCTGACCGGGCGGCTGTCGCAGCAAGAGGGCCAACCCCCGCCCGCAGGGCGCATCTGCCGGGGGACGTTGTTGTCCCGGCAGCAGTACCTCGCCGAGGTCAACGAGCGCGGCTACCGCGACGCGCGCGAGCTGGAGGTGAAGGGCTGGGCCGGCGACACGCGCTGGCCGGTGAAGCCGTGGTCAGGCACGGAGCACTGAGGGGAGACGATGCGAATCGCAGCCGTCGGCGATCTCCATTGCCGCGCCGATACGCGGACCGCGATCGCCGCCGCGCTCTCGGGCGTGGACAAGGCCGCCGAATGCCTCCTGCTCGCGGGCGACCTGACCGACCACGGCACCGCGGACGAGGCGTCCTGGCTCGCCGAGGAGCTTGCCCGGCTGAAGATCCCCAAGGTGGCGGTGTTCGGCAACCACGACTACGAGGCGGGGCAGGAGCACCTCGTCCGGCAGAAGCTGGAGGAAGCCGGGGTCAAGGTGCTGGACGGCGAGCCGTTCGCGCTGGGCGACGAGTTGGGCATCGCGGGCATCAAGGGTTTCGCCGGCGGCTTCGAGCACGCCCAGTTGCAGCGATTCGGCGAGTCGGTGATGAAGCACTTCGTGGACGCCTGCATCGCGGAGGAGCTGAAGCTGGAGAACGCGCTCTTCCAGCTGCGCACCCGGGCGCGCGTGGCGCTCCTGCACTATGCGCCCTGCCGGGCCACGCTCGAGGGGGAGCCGCTGGAGATCTACCCGTTCCTGGGCGCCACCCGCCTGTCCGGTCCGCTCGATCAGCTGCGACCGGCGCTGGCGGTGCACGGCCATGCCCACCGGGGGAACCTGCGCGGCGCAACCCGCGGCGGGGTTCCCGTCTACAACGTGGCGCTGCCGGTGCTCCGGCGGCTGGAGAAGCCGGTCGGGTTCCTCACGCTGGACGTGTAGCGCTCAGGCCGGTGCCAGCGGCCGGTACAGATAGGTCAGGCGAAGCGTTCCCGCTTTGGCGCGGTCCAGCGCATCGGGGCCGATGCGGATGAAGTCCACCGAGGTGCGAGGAAGCTGCGTCCCCAGCCAGCGCAAGGTCTGGTTCGCCCACAGGGAGAAGACCGGCCTCTTGCGGATCTTCTCCCCGCCCCTCCAGTAGCTCGTGTGCGCATAGAGCCGCGCCGGCTGGATCTCGTCCGGCCGCCCCTCGGGGATGCGCAGCACCAGCGCGTCCGTCCTCTCCTCGTCGATCTGTGCCCAGCCCGCGAAAGGTCCGGCGGGCTGCGGATGCGCCACCACCTCCGCGCTGTGCTTGCGGTGCAGCAGGTAGAGCCGTCTCTCGGCGGGCAACGACTCGCGGCGCTCGAGCCTCGCAGGGGCGGCCAGGAGGTCCGGCGGGTCCCCGCGGAGGTACCGGCCCTGCGACCAGGTCAGCCCCGGCTCGCGCGCTTCCAGCATCGCCAGCAGCGACTGCACGTCCTCGTCGGTGAGGAAAAGCCACAGCTGGCGCGCCGCCATGCGCCGAAGATCGCACAGGCCTCCTCACTCCACCACGACCGTCAGCGCCTCGACGCCCTCCTCGCTGCCGCCCAGCTCCACCTGGTACTCGCCGCGGGTCACGAACTGGGCATACATCGATCCGCCCTGCACCAGGGCGCCGCCCGGCAGCCGCCATTGCACCGAGCTCGCGGTCGCGCCCGCGCCCAGGCCTGGTACGGCGAGCCTGCAGGTGGCGCCGCGATCGACGTGCAGGAGTCCGTCTCGAACGGCGCATCCCGATCCGTTTGCGACGACGGCGGGCGCATCACCGAGGTGAAGCTTGACTTCCAGGACCACGGCCTCCGCGGGCCGGTCCGCGGACTCGATTCGCACGTGCGCGACGTGCTCTCCGGGTCCCAGCCCCGCCGGGTCGGCGCGCACGGACAGCCGCGCGGGCGTTTCGCCCTGGTCGGCCAGGAGCCGCACCCAGCGCGCGTCCGGCCGGGCGGTCCACCGCTTCGCCTCGCCGCCCTCGGCGCGCAAGGAGACGGTCTGCGCGCGCGGCACGCGGCCGCCCGAGGAGATGAAGAGCAGCGAGCCGCGGGACAGCATCAGCCCCCCGGCAGGCCCCGCGCCGGCTTCCGCCAGCAGCGCGGCCATGGCGCGCGCGGCGTCGATGCGGCCGTTCCTGGTGCCGGGGACCGGAACTGTGGAAGACAGGATCGCGCGTCGGATCTCCTCGAGCTTCGCCTGCGGCCGCGCCGCCCAGAGCAGCGCCGCGAGCCCGCTCACGTGCGGCGCCGCCATGCTGGTTCCGTCGTACCGCTCGTACTGCCCCGGCGCCGTGGTGGAGAGGATCCCCACTCCCGGCGCGGCGACCAGCGCGCCGCGGTTGGAGAACGGCGCCAGCCGGCCGTCCGGCGCCAGTGCACCGACGGAGAGGACGTTGTCGCCGCCGAGGTTTGCCGGGAACGACGGCCGCGACGCGCCGTCGTTCCCCGCCGCGGGGACGACGAGCACGCCGCGCTCGCCGGCCCGCGCGACCGCTTTCGCGATCGCCCGGCTCTGGCCGCCTCCGCCCCAGCTCGCGTTCACCACCCGCGCCCCGTGGTCCACCGCGTAATCGATGGCGCGGGCGAGGTCGTCGCTCCGTCCTCCGCGCGGCCCGATGGCGCGCAGGGCCATCAGCGCGACCTTCCAGTTCACGCCGGAGATGCCGATGCGGTTGTCGCCGGCCGCGCCGATGGTTCCCGCCACGTGCGATCCGTGCCAGCGGTCCTCTCCGGTGCGCGCGGGGGAGGGGTCGCCGCGATTGCCGACGAAGTCGTACCCGTTCACGTCGTCGACGTACCCGTCGCCGTCGTCGTCGCGGCCGTTGGCCGCGATCTCCGACGGGTTGATCCAGAGGTTGGGTGCGAGATCCGGATGCGTGAGCGCCACTCCGTCGTCGACGACCGCCACCGTGATTCGCCGATCTCCGACCGTGGATGTCCAGGCGCCGCCGGCGTCGATGGCGGTGAGCCCCCACAACTCCTTGAAGCGCGGATCGTTGGGCGCGCGTCCCTGGCGATACAGGTACACCGGCTCGGCGAACTCCACGCCGGGCCGCAGGGCCGCCTCTCGCGCGAACGCCACGGGGTCCTCGCCGGGCGGCAGTGGAAGCCGCAGCATGGCCGGACCGTCGGAAGGTCCCAGCGCCTCCAAGGGGACGATGGGAGCGCCGCCGGCGCCGGAGGTGGGAAAGGACGGCGGCTCGGCGTCGCGCTCCAGCTGGATGACGATCGAGTCGGGCGCATGCTGCGGCGCGGGCGACGGCCCGCCGCACGCCTCGACGGCGAGCGCGATGGCCGCCGCGGCCCGGGCCGCTGCCCGCCTCGGGCGGCGCTGGCGGATGCGCTCCGCATGCGGGATCTCGACCTCGGCGGCGTCGAGGAGCGGATCCTCTGGCGCCAGCCGGTCGATCCACCCGGTCGATCCCGCCGAGGCGAGTGGCCTGTCGGCGACGTTGCAGGTCCTGTGCATGAGTCCCCCGTGAGACGTGGCGGTCCGCTGCTCGCGGCCGCCGGGGGCGATTGCAGGCGCCGTGCCGCGTGCCGTTCACTCGGGCAGTGCGCGTCGCGGGGCGTCTCGTTTTCGGACCCCCTCTCGTTTTGAGACGGGGTGGCGCCATCCGCGGCGGCCGGTCATTCTAAAGCGCGTGGATCGGGACGGATCGGATCGCGCGGGCTTCCACCGCTGGATCGGTGAGGACCTCGAGCTGCGGGTGCACGCGGTCCCCGGAGCGAAGCGCACCGAGGCGCAGGGGCTTCACGGCTCGACGCTCAAGGTGAAGCTGCACGCGCGAGCCGTGGAGGGCGCGGCCAATTCAGCGCTCATCGAATTCCTGGCAGGGGAGTTGCAAGTGCCTCGCCGGCAATGCGTGCTCGTCGGCGGAGACAAGTCCCGGGAGAAGCGCGTGCTGGTCCAGCGCCCCGCGCGGGCGCGGGCCGAGGAAGTGCTGCGGGCCTGGGCTCAGGGGCGGACGAGCTCGTAAGCCCGCGCCAGCGCCGCGTCGAGCTGCGCGGGGTCGCCGCCGCCGGCCTGGGCCAGCTCGGGCTTGCCGCCGCCGCGGCCGCCCAGCGTCTTCGACAGCTCCTTGACCAGATCGCCGGCCTTGTACTTCTTCGACAGGTCGGGGGTCACGGCGACCAGCAGCGTCGCCTTCCCGTCCTTCACGCCTCCCAGCACCACGATGCCGCTCTTCAGCTGGTCGCGCAGCTTGTCGGCCAGCTCGCGCAGGCTCTCCGGGTCGCCGTTCTCGTGGCGTGCCGCGAGCACCTTGACGCCGTTCACCTGGCGCGCCCCCTGGGCGAGCTCGCTGCTCTTCGCGGCCGCCGCCTTCTTCGAGAGCTGCTCCAGCTCGCGCTCCAGCTCCCGGATGCGGCCCGCCGCCTGCTCGGCCTTGAGCGCCACGTCCTTGGGCGACCCGCGCAGCGCGCTCGCGGCGCGCGCCAGCTGCTTCTCCCCCTCGTGGACCAGCGCTACCGCCTCGGGCCCGGTGACCGCCACGATGCGGCGCACGCCGGCCGCGATCGCGCCTTCGCTCTGGATCTTGAAGAAGCCGATGTCCCCGGAGCGCGCCACGTGCGTTCCGCCGCACAGCTCGACAGACGGGCCGATCTGCAGCACGCGCACGCGGGACAGCTGCGTGTACTTGTCGCCGAAGAACGCGATGGCCCCCGACTTCATCGCGGACTCGGGGTCCATCACGCGGGTCTCGGCGGCGTAGTTCTCGCGGATGAGCTGGTTGACGCGCGCCTCGATCTGCATGCGCTGCTCTTCCGAGAGCGGCTGATACGAGGTGTAGTCGAAGCGCAGGTAGTCGGGCGCCACCACCGAGCCGGCCTGCTTCGCGCCCTCGCCGAAGATCTCGCGCAGCGCCCGGTGCAGCAGGTGGGTGGCGCTGTGGTTCGCGCGCAGCCCGGCCCTGCGATCCTTGTCGACGATCAGCTCCAGCTTCTCGCCCACCTCGAACGCGCCCTCGAGCATCTTGACCCGGTGCACCACCAGGCCGCCGACCGGCTTCTGCGTGTCGAGGACCTGCGCGCGGCCGCTGCTCCCGACCACGTAGCCGGCGTCCCCGAGCTGGCCGCCCGACTCTCCGTAGAACGGCGTGCGGTCGAAGACCAGCTCGGCCTCGGACCCGGCCGCGACGCGCTGCACCCGCTGCCCGCCGGCCACCGCGCTCTTGAGCGTCCCGTGCGAGGCGACCTGCTCGTAGCCGAGGAACTCCGAGTCGCCCACCTCGCCCGCGAGCTGCTTGTAGACGTCGCCGACGGCCGCCTCGCCCGAGCCCGCGAAGGACCCGCGCGCGCGCTGCTCCTCCATCAGCTTCTCGAACCCGGCCTCGTCCACGGTGCAGCCGCTCTCCGCGGCGATCACCTGGGTCAGGTCGAGCGGGAAGCCGTAGGTGTCGTACAGCTTGAACGCGACCTCGCCCGGGATCTGCTTCCCCTTCCCGGCGCGGCGGATCTCTTCCGCGAGGATGGCGCTGCCGCGGTCGAGGGTGCGCAGGAACGCGTCCGTCTCGTGCTGCACCGTCTCGAGGATCCGGACGCGCGAGTCGGACAGCTCCGCGTACACGTCCGACATGGTGTCGATCACCTTGCCGCAGACGCGCGCGTACAGCGTCGAGTCGCTGCTGAGCCGCTGCGCGTGACGGATCGCGCGCCGCAGGATGCGGCGCAGCACGTAGCCCCGCCCCTCGTTCGAGGGAAGCACGCCGTCGGCGATGAGGAACGAGGCGGCGCGCGAGTGGTCGGCCACCACGCGCATCGAGGCGGAGTCGCCTCGCGCGTCCAGCGCGTCGGTCGGGGAGTATCGCTTTCCGCTGATCCGCGCCGCCTCCTGGATGAGGGGCTGCAGCAGATCGGTGTCGTAGTTGGAGGCGACGTTCTGCACCGCGGCCGCGACGCGCTCCAGGCCGGCCCCGGTGTCGATCGAGGGCCTGGGGAGCGGGGTGAGCGGACCCTTCGGCTCCTTGCGCTCGAACTGCATGAAGACGAGGTTCCAGATCTCCATCCACGAATCGCTGTCCGCGACCGCGTTCTCGGCGAAGAAGCGGTGCGCGTGCGCGTCGATCTGGCCCACGCTCGCCTCGCCGGGCAGGCGGTACAGGTGCATCTCGCTGCAGGGCCCGCACGGACCGGTCGGGCCCATCGCCCAGAAGTTGTCCTTCTCGCCCAGGCGGAAGATGCGCTCCTTGCGCACGCCTGTCGCTCGCCACAGCTCTTCCGCCTCGTCGTCGTCGCGGAAGACGGTCACCGCCAGCCGGTCCACCGGCAGGCCCAGGGTGCGGGTGACGAACTCCCACGCCCAGGCGATCGCCTCCTTCTTGAAATAGTCGCCGAAGGAGAAGTTCCCCAGCATCTCGAAGAAGGTGTGGTGGCGTGCGGTGAACCCCACGTTCTCCAGGTCGTTGTGCTTCCCGCCCGCGCGCACGGACTTCTGGCTGGAGGCCGCGCGCTTGTAGTCGCGGCTCTCCCGGCCGGTGAAGACGTCCTTGAACTGCACCATGCCGGCGTTGGTGAACAGCAGGGTGGGGTCGTTCTGCGGCACCAGCGGGGAGCTCTTCACCCGCTTGTGGCCGCGCTCCTCGAAGAAGCGCAGGAACGCCTCGCGGATCTCCGCTCCGGTCCGGGGCGCGGCTGTCTTCGACGTCGGCATTGGGGCGGGAAGATAAGGAAATCCCTGCCCCTTGTCACTCCGAGGTGGGGCAGCCGGGCGGGCGAACGGTCAGCCGACGCCGATAGGGCGGCGCTGTCCTCCGATCGCGGGCAGCGCGGCCTCCGCTTAGAAGGTGAGATTCACCGCGATTCCGCTGCGGTAGGTGTCGATCGCGACGATCTTCTGGCTCGCCGGGTCGAACTGCCACTGCCGGCGGAAATCCATGATCAGGTAAACCGGTCCGGTGACCCGCACCGCGGCGGAGGCGGCGAGCAGCGACCGCTCGTCGAGCTCGAACGCGTTGCCGAGGTCGCCGAAGTTCTTGCGCAGGTAGTAGGCGGACAGCTTCACCGCCTCGAACTTCGGCACGGTGGCGAAGAGCCCCAGGGACGCGCCGTTGTCCTGCTCGTAGTCCTGCAGGAGCCCGCCGATCTGCACCAGGCCGGCGAAGTTGAACGCGAGCTCGCCGTAATACCCCTTCACCGCTTTCCCGCCGGCCGCCCTGGCGTCGAACGCCGCCTCCTGCTTCGAGGCGAATCCGGAGCCGGGCACCGTCACGGCGTACTGCAGGCGCCCCAGGTCGTAGGTCTGGTCGAAGTACTCGGGGATGTAGCCCGGCTGCATGTGCCGGTACTCGAGCCGGGTCTGCAGGCTGACGTCGATGACCGGCACTGGGAGGCGCACGTTGAGCAGCGCGCCCACGTGCAGACCGTTGCCGGCCCCGAACAGGCGGTTCCCGTCGACGTACGGGATGAGGTCGAGGAGCGAGTTGTGGACCAGCTCGTACTCCACGTCGACTCCGCCGGCGGCGAAGGCGCGCTGCGGGAAGATCGGGTTGCCGTTCGAGTCGGCCGTGATCGCGGGGGCGGCCGCGAAGGGCAGGAGTGGAGCGGTCGGATCCACCACCATGGTGACACCGAAGGCGAGGCCCCCCAGTCCCTCGATCCCGGCGAAGGGCCGCACGTAGGCGCGGCCGCCGAGGACGCCCACCCCGGTGACGCTGTCGACCAGGGTCTCGATGCCGAAGTACTCGCTGTTGAAATCGAAGGCGATGCCGAACTTGCGCTGATCGAGGCTCAACGAGTTCGAGTACCGGTTGACCAGCGTGCCGTGCCCGAGCGTCGAGCCCCACAGCTGGCCCGCGAGGACGTACACCGGATCGCGCTTGTGCCCGTAGCGGACGAAGCGCACGAATTTGAGATAATCCTGGGGCTGGTTCCAGTCGCTGCGCCGCAGGACGTGCTCGTAGGTCTTCGAGTCGCGCGTGCCGGTCGAATCGTCGTTGATCGCGAGCAGGTTCAGCGGCACGCCCAGGCCGACCGCCCACGGACCCAGCGCGAGCTCGGTGTTGATCACCGTGCTCACGTACGTGTCCTTGTCGATCTTCCCGAAGCCCACTCCGACGAACGCGCCGGGCGTTCCGCTGAAGAGCTGCGAGGGGTCGGCGAAGTTCTGGCTGCCCGAATGCGCGTCGGGCTGGTTCTGGCCGGCGGCGCCGGCGGTCTCGATGCCCGGAGGTGGCGGAGGCGGCGGCTCCTCCTGCGCCAGTGCGGCGGGGGAGAGCAGCGCGGCGCAGGCGGCGCAGAGCAGGCGACGGGTCCGATCCAGCATGAGGGCTCCGGGCGGGCGAGGGCGTCTCCACCGTAGGGGACGCCTCCTGGAGGAGCCAGAAAAGTCCCGGCCCGGCCACGCCCGGTTTCCCCACTTTCACCTGCGTTGTCGCAGGAGCAGCGCGCGGAAGAGCTGTGCGAACCCGGCCGGTGCGGTGGCGTCCGGCCAGCGTGGCGAGCCGAGCGGCGGCAGCTCCAGCGCGAGCAGCCGCGAGAGCAGGGGATGGCGCCTGCGCACCTCCTCCGCGGGAGCGGCGAAGACCTCGCAAGAGACGAACCGGCGAAGGCGCCAGAGGTCGGTGTAGCTGGCGCAGCGCACCGACAGGTCGGCGCCGATCAGCTCGTGCAGCGGCAGCTCTTCGGCCTCGAGCCCGCACTCGGAGGCGGCGGCGCGGAGCTGGCGGAAGTCGATTGACCACTCCGTGTGCTCCCCGGCGCTGGAGCCGGCGGTCAGCTCCACGGGGCCGGGCGGGAAGTCGCCGCCGAACTCGGTGAAGGCCGCCGCGCCTCCGGGGGCGAGTACCCGCGCCACCTCTCGCACGAGCTGCACCGCTCCGGAGTTGACGCCGTCCCGCACGGGCAGATCGGCGAGCATCTCGTTCCCCAGGACGAGCCCGCGGAACGATCCGGAGCGCAGCGGGAGCGCCAACGCATCGGCCCGCCCGCCGGACCAGCGCCGGTGCGGTCCGCGCGGGACGGCCGCAGGCTCGGCTCCCACCGCGAGCAACCGCCGGCGCTGCGCGCCCAGCAGCGAGGGAGAGAGATCGAGCGAGGTCCAACGACACCCGGTGAACGGCCCCGCATCGCCGCGCCAGGCCGCCTCCGCCACGTGGCCCGCGCCGCCGCCGATCTCCAGGACGCCCGCAGGCGCCGGCCGGATCCCCCGCGCGGCGAGGCCCTGCAATAGCGCCTCGCCGAACCTCCGGCCCCGCAGCGCCGGATGGGGGAAGCGGAGCAGGTGCGAGACGGTGCACTCGACGTCGTCGAAGCGACGCCGCGCCGGCACGGTGTCGGTCCGGTGGTGGGCGCGGGTCGCATCCTCCGCCGGAGCGCCTCGCGTCAGCTCTTCAGCGGTCCGCCGGGCGGGTGGCCGTCCCATGGCACGAGCAACAGGCGCGCGGTGAGCGCGTCCATCATCCGGGAGATGTCGCGCATCGCTTCGGTGAGGCCGTGCAGGTCCGCGTCGCCGGCCCCCAGCCTGGTGAGCCAGGCGTGCACGCGCCGCCGCGCTTCCGCGCCCACGGGCCGGACGTCGTCGGGCAGCTCGACCTCCATGCGCTCCAGGGCGGCGTCCATCTCGTAGAGCCGGGCGAGGCAGGCGCGGGCGGAGTCGGGGTTCGGTGGCGGTGCCTCGGGCATGCTCCGGTTCTCGCCCGAAAGCCGCCTCAGGAGCAAATCGAGCCCACCGTGATCGTCACGATGCCGGAGGCATCCACCTCGACCGGAAAGGGCGAGAGCGGGACCGTAGCCGGGTCGTGCGTGACCTTGCCGGTGAGGTCGAACGCCGACCCGTGGCAAGGGCAATAGAGCGTGAAGGTCCCTGGCGCGCCGGCCGGCGCGGGCTGGACGGTGCACTGCTGGTGGGTGCAGACGGCGGAGAGAGCTACCGGATTCGCGTTCGCGTCCGGGTGCGTGAGCAGGAGCGGCCCGGACATGCCTTCCGGCTGACCCAGGACAGCGCCTCCGGTCTGCAGCAGCGCGCCGTAGCTCGCCAGGGGGAAGACCACCTTGCCATCCTGGACGGGAGGGAAGACCCCGTCGCCGGCGAACAGGTGGAGCCGGACGTCCCCGGTCGTCGGGTCGCGGCTGGCTGGATACGCCTGCAGATTGGTGCGCGCAGGCGGATTCAGCACCGTACCGTCGCCCGCGAAGCGCGAGCCGTGGCAAGGGCACTCCGCCTGCAAGTCCTCACCCACCCAGGCCAGCTCGCAGCCGGCATGGGGGCAGATCGCCTGCAGCGCCACGAAGCCGGTCCCGGTGTTCGCGATCAGAACTGGCCGCGGGGCGCACGAATTGTGCAGCACGATGGCCCCGCCCGGTCGCTCCAACTCGGGCACCTGAGCGGCTGGGATGACGACCCTGCCCTCCACCAGCGTGCCGCCCTGCACGTCGCGGTTCGGAGAGATGCGGCGCGCGCATCCGCCCAGCCCGCGCGCGAGGGCCGGGACGCAGGCGGCCAGGGCGGCGCGGCGGACCAGCTGGCGGCGGGTCAAGTCGTCGGACATGGACGCCTCAGAAGGTGAGCACCAGGAAACCGGCGTAGGTGGCGACGAGAGTGGTG
>WNFD01002002.1_pt1 | contig 35613 bp, 28 predicted proteins | sample 5400491 | NCBI WGS metagenome assembly WNFD01 (sample SAMN13153343, study PRJNA577476) | soil metagenome | isolation source: 120 cm saprolite under Douglas fir tree site 2 hole 2 replicate 2 | place: USA:California | collected 2015-04-18 | reverse complement strand
CAGCTTCTGGCACCTTGCGACGGAGGCCAAGGCGTTGAATTTGCGTCAGCTCTTGGAGGTACTGCGGGAAGGACAGGGAGAGGCGGCCTCGGCTGTCTCCGTCGCGAATGACCCCAAGCGGTCAGAGGCGCAGAATCTCCGATTGCAAATACCCATCCTCCGACCCTGTTCCAACCCCAATACCGCCGTGATGGGGTGTGGTATCGTTCAGGCCCCAAAGGGCCCGAACCCAAGGCTTGCGTGCCGCATGAGACGACGCGAATTTGTTACGCTGCTCGGTGGTACGGCGGTCGCATGGCCGCTCGCGGCGCGCGCGCAGACGCCGGCGAAGATACTGCGCGTTGGCACCGTCAGCGGCGTTCAGAAATCAGCGCCGACTTGGGTCGCTTTCGAGCAGCGCATGGCTGAGCTCGGTTATCAGGAAGGAAAAACTTGGTCCTTCGATTTTGTGCCGGCGGCCACCGAGGAACAGATCGAAACCGGCTACCGCAAGCTCGCGGCGAGTGGGCTCGATATCCTCATCGCCGCCGGCTCGGAAATCGCCCTGAAGTCAGCGCTCAGCGGCACGCGGACGCTGCCAATTGTGATGATCGCCATCGACTATGATCCGCTCGCCCGCGGCTACGTGACAAGCCTCGCACGGCCCTCCGGCAATGTCACCGGCGTCTTCTTCCAGCAGATCGAACTAGCAGCGAAGCGGATTCAGCTCATCAAAGATGCCTTTCCGGACAGGCCGGGCGCGACCATGTTCTGGGACCGGTTGTCCGCGGATCAATGGCAAGCAGCGCAAAACACCGCCGCCACGCTTGGGCTACGGCTTTTTGGAGTCGAGCTGCGCGAGCCGCCCTATGACTATGAGCGGGCGCTCAATCAGGCACCGACCGATCATCGCGGCATTCTGATTGTAGCAACGTCGCCATTCTTTTTTCGCGATCGTTCGCGCCTTGCCGACTTCGCGTTTCGGCATCGTATCGCATCCATGTTTGTCTTCCGTGAATCGGTGGAGGCGGGCGGCCTGCTATCCTACGGGCCGAACATGAAGGCCCTCTTCGGACGCGTCGCTGAGTTCGTCGACCGGATCGCGCGCGGCGCCAAGCCCGCCGATTTGCCCATCGAGCAACCCACGAAGTTTGAGCTGGTAGTGAATCTGAAGACCGCCAAGGCGATCGGCATCGAGCTGCCCACAGCAATCTTGCTCCGCGCCGACGAGGTGATCGAGTGACCTTGGCCAATGGCCGCAGCTGGCACCTTGCGTCGGAGGCCAAGGCGTTGAATTTACGTCAGCTTCCAGGGAACTCAGGAAGCACCTGGACCTGCGGCCTTGGTCGCCTCCGTCGTGAATGACCCAGAGAGGAAATAGGGCTGGCCTTACAACAGCCTGGTAGGCCGTAAAATCGTTCCAAAGCCCTCCTGACTGATCCTCGCCAATTCGGTATCCTGATATGCGTTCGTGTCTCGTGGGTATCGGATGCAATTCGATCAGTTGAAACGGCGCGAGTTCATATCGCTCCTCGGGGGCGGTTCGTTGCTCGCGCCATTTGCAGCTTCGGCCCAGCAGGCGGGTCGAACCTATCGCCTTGCATTCGTGATCGCCAATCCGCGTGAAGCACCGCAAAACATCGCGCTCGTGGACGAACTGCGGCGATATGGCTTTGTCGAAGGCCAGAACCTGATAGTTCGCGGCTTTAGCCTGCACACCGAGCAATTCCGGGAAATTGTAGCAGAGTCGGTCAAGCAGGGGGTCGATGCCATTCTATGCGGAGGAGGACCTGCAGCTCGTGCGGCGCAGGAGGCGACCCGAACAATTCCGATTCTGGCTGTAGCTGATGACATGATCGCCGAGGGTCTGGCACGGCCTCGAAATCCCACCGACGCTGATCGCCATTGCCGACGACGTGATTGAATAGCGATGTGTTTTGCTGCGCTGCATGAGTCAGCTTGTGGCACCTTGCGACGCGGGCCAAAACCTTGAATTTGCGTCAGCTTTTGGAGGTACTGCGAGGGCGGGTCACGATGGAGGCGAAGCTTTGCGTCCGCTCATGGAAGGCGGCGAATTGCCGGCGGGGCTCGCAGTCGACGATGGAATCGGACTCTTCCATCGGATACTCACCTGCCGCGGACCGCGCTCGGCATCGCCCGGCGCCGGCACCGATTTGCCGTCGATGCGGTCGAGCACCTCCTTGATCGCCTGGATGTCGCCTTCGGCGGCCTTGTCGACGAGCCTGCGTGCGATCAGCCGCAGCTTGTCGATCGCGTGGTGGTCGGCGACGGCCCGGAGGGGCTTGCCATCAGCCCGAGGGGCGACGTGGCGGCCGCCGTCATTTTGGCCGGCTCCAACAACAAGCCGGCCTATTTCTACCACCGCAACGGTTCGCTTGCGGTGCTGCGCATCGACGGCAAGAAGGTGACGAAGATCAACGACATCGAAGTCGGCGGATTGCCGGAGGCGGCGGCGTTCACGCCGGATGGCCGCTATCTCCTGGTCGGAAATTATCTCGATCAAGACTTTTCGATCCTGCGGGTCAACGGGACCACGATCACGGACACCGGCAAGCGCTTCAAGGTGCCGGGCCATCCGGCATCTGCGCGCATGAGCCCGCGGTAGCAGGACGCTGGCCGGGTGATCGAATAACTGGTTCCAAGATGCTTGGCCTCGACGTGCCGCGGACGCTCGCGCGCGCCGACTAGGTGATCGAGTAACATCACGGGAGCTGGTTCCAAATTGTCAGGCGTGATGTCCGAGTCTGGAGGCGAACCGGAAGTGAGTGGAGGTGCGGCCTCAGCTGACCTCGACGCTTTTGACCCGAACCGGCCATACGCCGATCTGGACAGAATAATCGGTTGCATGCCCGCTGACTGATCCCTGCTGATCCGATATCCTGCGACCTTGCCCTTGGCTGGCAGGCGACTAAATGGAATTCGGTCAAGTGAAACGTCGCGAGTTCATCACGCTGCTCGGCGGCACGGCCGCTACATGGCCGCTCGCTGGACGCGCGCAGCAGGGCGAGCGGATGCGGCGCATCGGCGTGCTGGCTACTACAATTCATGAAGATGCGATCCGGCAGGGGCTTCACGATTTACACTATATTGAGGGAAAGAATATCTTCATCGAGTACCGCCCTGCCGACCGAGCGGATCGGCTTCCTGATCTCGCGGCTGAGCTCGTTGGTCTGAAAGTTGATGTGATTGTTGCGACGGGCTCACAAGCGGTTCGTGCAGCCCAGCAAGCAACCCAAAGTATTCCCATTGTGATGACCGCTAGCAGCGATCCTGTTGGGAGTCGATTTGTAACCAGTTTGGCACGGCCAGGCGGGAATATCACGGGCCTGAGCCTGCTATCCCCTGAGCTGAGTGGAAAGCGGCTGGAATTTCTCAAGGAGATTGTTGTCGGTGTCTCGCGTGTGGCCGTCCTCTGGAATCCAGACGACCCACCCGCTGTGCTGTCGTTAAAGGAGACGGAGGCTGCGGCCGGGCAATTGGGACTCGAGCTTCGGTCCGCGGAGGTACGCAGCCTGGACGATTTCGACATCGCATTTGCATCTGCCAGGAGAATACGCGCTGGAGCGATCGTCATTTTGTCGGCACCGGTTATGACTCTTCATGCAGGACGGATTGCGGAATTGGCTCTGGAGAGCAGGCTACCTTCGATCTCCAATGCCAGTGAATTACCGAAAGCCGGCGGTCTGATGTCGTATGGACCCAACATCAACGATTTATGCCGGCGCGCTGCCATTTATGTCGACAAGATCCTGAAAGGAACAAATCCTGCCGATCTCCCCGTGGAGCAGCCCACGAAGTTCGAGCTGGTTATCAACCTTAGGACCGTCAAGGCACTCGGCCTGACCCTGCCATCGACGCTGTTCGCGATCGCCGACGAGGTGATCGAGTGAGAGCCGCGAGTTCATCGGGCTCTTTGGCGGCGCGCGCAGCACGATTAGCTCAATCCTGTCCTTTCCGAAAATCATATCCGGACGGTGTCCGGACAAGATCGGGATGGCTACAATGGCACCGTTCCGCCGCACCGCCCGACCCAGGGGCGCGTCCTACGGCAACCTACTGATTTCAGAATGACTGGCGCTGTGACATATCTGCAAATTTCACGCCTTCGGATCAATGATGCGCCAAACGTTCGCGGCCTATTCGGCGTATCTTCCGTTTACGAAGTTAGGTTATCAACCGAGCTTATGGGGCGGATCGGGGGCCAATGAGATGCTGACACGAGACAAGCTCACGAAAGCGCTTAAGCAAACAGCCGAGATGGCGAAGTCCGCACTCGCTCAAGGTTGCACCACCGACCGAGGCTAGAGGCGTATGGTTTGTTTTGTTTTGCCAGCGGGAAACTGTGCGACAACCACGCGTATTGGAGAGAGAGGTTCCGGTGGTTGTATTCCGAGCAGGAATAATTTTGAGACCAGACCTTGGGGCATTTTTCGACCGATTTCTACCGCCGCGACTAGAATGTTGCCGCCCTGGACCGGGCTGCGGCGGGCTGCCACCTCGCCCTGGTCCGGGCATCGTCCGGCCCCGGCCCCGACTTGCCGTCGATGCGGTCGAGCACCTCCTTGATGGCCTGGATGTCGCCTTCGGCGGCCTTGTCGACGAGCCTGCGCGCGATCAGCCGCAGCTTGTCGGTCGCGCCGTCGTCCGCCTCTCCGGGCTCGCATTGCAGCTCGAGCAGGATGGCCCTGCGCATGAGCCTGCCGGCCTTGCCGGCTTCGGTCTGCTCGTTGGTCGAGGTCATGACGTCTCCTGGCGGTTCGAGGCTGTCGTAGAAGGCTCTGAGATAGTCCGCCCCCGCCTGCGCGAGCTCCGGGTCGTCTTCGTAGAATCCGAGTGCGCTATTGCATTTGTGGCAGAGCAGACCGCGCACCTTGCCGGTCAGGTGGCAATGATCGATGCAGAGCGGCCCGTTGGGCTTTTTCTTGCAGATTGCGCAGGCGCCATTCTGCAGAGCGAGCCTGAGCTGGTACTCCAGCAAGGACATGCCATAGCGCGTGAGTAAACTTGCCCGTCGCGCTTTGGCGTTTTCGGCAAGGCATCGTGCGCGGTATTCCGGATCAGTTGCATATCTGCGGCGCCTGCGCGCGGTGATTTCCGCCTGGTGAACGGTGTGGTAGCGCAGCTGGTTCTTTAGCTGCCTTTCACGGTACTCCGGATCCTCTGCGTAGCGCTTTCTTCTACGCTCGTTCGAGGCAGCACGTACCTCTTCGGGCGACCGATCTCGGCCACCGCCTCCCTGCTCTTTTTCCATTTGCGTACCATGTTGTCGGCTAATGGTCTTTGTCACCGTCAGAGCCGGTGTTATTTGGCTCTCGTGCCCCGGGCTGAGCCCGGGTCACTCGGCCGGAATGACAGCGGTGGACATGCTCGCCAGGACGGGAACGAGCCACCGCAAGAAAATCGGATGCTGGCGGGACGCCCGCGCGTCGGCAGCCGCCGGGGGACCGCGGCGCAGACTTGAGTACGACCCGAATTTGTTTATTGTGCACGAATTGTAGATGATTTTCGTTACATTGTCAAGCACAAAATGCACCAGCGGCGAAAATTCAGTGACGCCCGCAGGATAGCGCCGCGTCTGCCCGGCTCCGGATCTTCCCCAAGCGCGTTACGCCTTTCCATAATAAATACGTTACGCGTGGAAGATCAAAGCCTTGGCTCGCATGAGTGCGCCCAGCGCGGATGCGGTGAATCGGGGTCAGGCCCGGGGACAAGGGCGCCGCCGGTCGCGCGGCCTCGATCCATGGGCTCATGGCACGCGATGGAGAGGGCCCTTTCGCAGCGTCCGAGCAAAGCGCACGGAACGCAAGGCCCCGACAATCGTTCCTTCGAACGGGGCTCGCCGGACGAAACGGACGAGGCGGCGATGGCGACACCGGTCACGGACACCGCGCGCTCGCATGTCGATGCCGCCATCGTCGAGAGCGACATCCCGGCCCGGCTCGATCGGCTGCCGTGGGGCCGCTTCCACACGCTCGTGGTGGTCGCGCTCGGCATCACCTGGATCCTCGACGGGCTCGAGGTGACGCTCGCAGGCGCGGTCTCGCCGGCGCTGAAGGAGAGCCCGCAGCTCCATTTCTCGAACGCCGACGTCGGGCTCGCCAGCAGCGCCTATCTCGCCGGCGCGGTGCTCGGCGCCTTGTTCTTCGGCTGGCTCACCGACCGGCTCGGGCGCAAGCGGCTGTTCTTCATCACGCTTGCGGTCTACCTCCTCGCCACCGCGGCGACCGCGCTGTCGTGGAATCTCCTAAGCTTCATGCTGTTTCGCTTCTTCACCGGCGCCGGCATCGGCGGCGAGTACACCGCGATCAATTCCGCGATCCAGGAGCTCGTGCCCTCCCGTTACCGCGGCTGGACCGATCTCGTCATCAACGGCAGCTTCTGGATCGGGACCGCGCTCGGCGCGGCCGGCTCGATCGTGCTGCTCGACCCCGCCGTGCTGGCGCCGGACTGGGGCTGGCGCTTCGCCTTTCTGATCGGTGCGCTGCTCGGCCTCGTCATCTTCTTCATGCGCCTGTGGCTGCCGGAATCCCCGCGCTGGCTGATGACCCACGGTCGCGGGGAGGAGGCCGCTGCGATCCTCGACCGGATCGAAGCCGAGCTCCGTGGGCGCGGCCATCGCTTCGCGCGCGAGCCGCTGCCGGTCCTGCGGCTGCGCGTGCGGCGCTTCACGCCGTTGTCGCAGGTGTTCACCACGCTCTTTCGCACTCACCGTCTGCGCACCTTCGTGGGCTTGAGCCTGATGGCGGCGCAGGCGTTCTTCTACAACGCGATCTTCTTCACCTATGCGCTGGTGCTGACCGACTTCTACGGCATCCGCGCCGACCACGTCGGCTGGTACCTGCTGCCGTTCGCGGCCGGCAACTTTCTCGGGCCCGTTTGTCTCGGCCGCCTGTTCGATACGGTCGGGCGCCGCCCCATGATCGCTCTCACCTACGGGCTCTCCGGGGTGCTGCTCGCGGGTGCCGGCTACCTCTTCGCCATCGGAGTCCTGTCGGCGGCCGGCCAGACCGCGGCGTGGATGGTCATCTTCTTCGTGGCCTCGGCGGCGGCGAGCTCGGCCTATCTCACGGTGAGCGAAACTTTTCCGCTCGAGATCCGCGCGCTGGCCATCGCTTTCTTCTACGCCATCGGCACCGGCATCGGCGGCATCGCGGGCCCCTGGTTGTTCGGAGTCCTGATCGACACCCACTCGCGCTTCAGCCTGTTCGGCGGCTATCTGCTGGGCTCGCTCCTGATGCTGGCCGCGGCATTGGTCGCGGGGCGCTGGGGCGTGGCGGCCGAGCGCAAGCCGCTCGAGGCCGTGGCCCGCCCACTGGCGGCGGCGGATTGAAGAAGCGTCTCGGCGACGAGGCTGATGCGCGGGTATGATTCGAGCCTGCGCAGCGTCCGGCGACTATGCTACTTTCCAATCCGAACGAACTGGATATTCGCCCCACGGCGGGTGGAAGATTCCTCATCATGAGACGACGCGAGTTCATCACGCTTCTCGGCGGCTCGGCGGTTGCATGGCCCCTCGCTGCGCGCGCGCAGCAGGCGGGAAAGGTCTACCGCGTCGGCTTTCTGTGGGAAGGTCCGGACGTGTCTCCAGATGATCTCGAAGCTTTCCGCCAAGGGCTTCGCGACCTGGGCTACGTGGAGGGTCGGACCATCGCCATCGAATACCGGTGGGCGGAAGGGAAGCCAGAACGGATGCGCGAACTTGCGGAGGAACTTGTCCGGCTCAAGGTCGATGTCATCGTGACACCGGGTTCCCTCTACACCGGGGCGGCCAAGCAAGCGACCGCGACGATTCCGATCATATTCATCGGCCACGCGGACCCGCTCGCCACCGGCCATGTGACCAGCCTCGCGCGGCCGGGCGGCAACATCACCGGGCTCTCCATCATGATGACGGAGACAAACGTCAAAGGCTTGGAGCTGCTGAAGGAGGCCGTTCCTGGACTCTCGCGCGCTGCTGTTATCTTTGACCCCGCCACGCCTTCGCACGGACCGGGCTTGAAGGCTGTCGAGGATGCGGGCCCGGCGCTAGGGCTCCGAATTCAGTCGGTAGCCGTGCGCAGCGCGACGGAGTTCGACGGTGCCTTTTCGGCCATCGTCCGGGAACGCGCCGACGCGGTTCTGGTCCTTTTAAACCCCCCGTTCATTGGCGGGGCAAAGCGGCTCGCGGAACTCGCGCTGACGCACAAACTGCCGTCGTTGTTCGGGCTGAGGCATCATGTGGAGGTCGGCGGCTTCATGAGTTACTCGCCTGACCGTGCAGATATATGGCGCCGCGCCGCGACCTACATCGACAAAATCCTAAAAGGCGCCAATCCAGCTGACCTGCCCGTGGAGCAGGCTTCCAGGTACCAGCTGGTCATCAATCTCAAGACCGCCAAGGCGATCGGGCTGACGATCCCGGAGTCGTTCCTGTGGCGCGCCGACGAGGTGATCGAATAGGTGCGCTAGTCGATTATCACTGAGGAGCAGCAATGGTTCCGATCCATCCCGGCCGTATCCTGAGACGCGAGCTGCAGGCACGGCGGCTTTCGGCCAATGCTCCAATCCGGGCTACGAGCTGCAGCATCGACTAAAGCAGTGGCACGATCCACCAGGAGAGCCATCCAATGCGTTACACGGTCGTTTTGGAACAGGAAGAAGACGGCGGATACGTCGCCAGCGTGCCGGCGCTGCCCGGGTGCGTCAGCCAGGGGGACACCCGCGCCGAAGCGCTGAACAATATCCGTGAAGCCATTGGGCTTTACGTCGAGGACTGCCGCGACGCTGGCGATCCTGTGCCCACCGAAGCAGGCAAGGAGTTCGTCGAAATCGAGGCCGCGTGAGGAGAGACTTGCCTGCCGCGCCACGTGCCCAAGCTTCCTACCGATCTGTCCGGCCGCGAAGTCCGCGCCGCCCTGGAGCGCGCCGGGTTCGTCTTCCGCCGTCAGACCGGCAGCCACATGATGCTTCGCCGCGACCAACCTTACGCAAGGGTCGTTGTTCCCGATCACAGGCAGCTCCGATCCGGCACGCTCCGTCGCATCATCGCCGATGCCGGACTCACCGTTGAACAGTTCATCCAACTGCTTCGACGTTGACGACACCGCCGAACGTCGCCATGTGGCTTCAGCGTGTTCGGCGGCTATCTGCTGGGCTCACTGCTGATGCTGGCGGCGGCGCTGGTCGCGGCGCGTTGGGGCGTCGCCGCCGAGCGCAAGCCGCTCGAGGCCGTGGCCCGCCCGCTGGCGGCGGCGGATTGAAGAAGCGTCTCGGCGACGTGCGCCGGCACAAGCGAGCGAACGGGGACGCGCCGCTCAAAGCGCGACCTCGCCGTCCTTCGTCACCACGTGGGCGTAGGGCATCGGAAACAACAGCTTGCCGCCGTCCCGGAGGTAATCCTGCTCGCGCGCGACGATCTCGTTCTTGAAATACCACGGCAGCACGACCATGCTGCTGGGCCGCAGGTCGCGCGCGCGCTCCTCCGAGATCAGCTCGAAATCGGTGCCGAGCGTGCGCAATCCCACCTTCTCGGGATTGCGCTCGCTGATATACGGCATCCGCTCCTTGGTGATGCCGAACAGCTGCAGCAGGACGTTGCCCTTGGTCGAGGCGCCGAGCCCGAAGACCTTTCCGCCGCTGCGAGCTTCCTGCTCGAGGAAGGCATTGACGCGGTCCGCGAGGCCACGGATCTTTCCGAAATAATCCCGGTAGGTCTGCGCCCGGTCGAGATCGAGGGCGCGCTCCCGCTCCGCGAGCGCCGCGAGATTGCGTCGTCCGGCGTCGGTGGCGGCGCGCATGTTGTCGGCATGTGCGACGAACGCGCGCAGACTTCCGCCGTTCACCCCATTGGTCGAGGCATCGACGACCGCAAGACCGTTCCTTGCCATCACCTTCTCGAGCGTATCGAGGGAGTAATAGGAAAGGTGCTCGTGGCAAATATCGTAGAAGTTCATGTTGGTCAGCATGAACGGCAGATAGCTGAGCTGGATGCACCAGATGCCCTCGGGCGCGAGGATCGACTTGACGTCCGCGACGAAGCGGTTCGGATCGGACAGATCGTAGAACATCGCATTGCATCCGACCGCCTTGGCGCGGTCGCCGGGAAAATGCTGCGCGAAGGCTTGCGCCGAGAAGTAATCGTTGATGACGGTGATGCCGCGGTCGACGCGCGACCAATCGATATTGCGCGCCGGCTCGAACCCGACCCGGCGCAGATGCTCCGGGTAGAATGCGAGCGTCGTGCAATCGTTGGCGCCGATGTCGACCACGATGTCGCCCGGCTCGAGATCGAGCCGACCGCGGATGTCGGAGACGACGTCGCGCAGGTCGTTGCGCATGGTCTCGCTGGTCGCCGAGCGGTAGAAATAGCGTCGATAGAGCAGGTCGGGCTCGACTTCCTCGCGCAGCTGCAGAAGCCCGCAGCCGGCCGGATTGCGGGCGCGATCGCACAGCGTCAGCGTCAGCGGGACGCGAATTCTCGCCAGCTCGCCTTCCTCCCGGTTGTCGCGCGTGAAGGTCGGGGAGAGAAACTGCGGCGCAATGCTGATGACGTCGGTCAGCTCGGGCGAGCCGCAGACCTTGCAGTGTTGCAACAGCTTGAACGGCTTTTGCTCGCGCGCGGTGCTCATCGAGGCTCCTGGAATGTGGACGTCGTCGGATTGCTTGCTCGCCGCGCGCCGCGGCCAGAAGGTGAAGAAGTCGCGCAGGATCAGCATGGTGATTTGCCATCCGGTCCGCAGCGGCATCATCTTGCGCTTGCCGCCGATCCGCGCCGGTTCATCGGCCGGAATTTCGGTCACGCGCAGCCCGGCCCGGGCAAAGCGGGTCGAGCTTTGGCAGGGCCAGCTCAGGCCGGGCGCGTCCAAGGCGAGCCGCAACGCGGCGGCGCGGCGGTAGGCGCGAAAGCCGACCAGCACGTCGGTGTAGCTCGTCCCGAACAGCAGGTTGACGATGCGGGTGAACATCCAGTTGCCGGCCGCGGTCAGCCAGTCATCGTCGTCGCTCTTGGCGCCGTCGCGATAGCGCGAGCCGATGACGAGATCGTATCCCTCGTGCACCTTGGCGACGATGCGGGGAATATCCTCCGGAATGGAGTTGCCGTCGGGATTGAACTCGATGACGACGTCGCCGTGCGCGAGGTGGATCGCCTCCAGCAGGCCCGCGCCGTAGCCGCGCACGGTTTGCGAATGGACCCGCAGCCCGGCGCCGCGCATGTATTCGACGGTGCCGTCGGTCGAGCCGCCGTCGACGACGATGATCTCGTCGACCCACTCCCTGCGAAGCCGGGGGACGATGATCCGAGCCGCTTCTATTTCATTGAGGGTAGGCAACAGCAGCGTTGTCGTCAGCCGTTCACTCACTCGACACCCATCTCCACCGCGACGTTCCCGCGATACCAATCGTAGGTCATTTTCAGGCCTTCCGGGATTCCGACTTTCGCCCGCCACCCCAGGCGCGCGGCCCGACCGACGTCCATCAACTTTCTCGGCATCCCATCGGGCTTGGTGACGTCGAACACGACGTCGCCGGAATAGCCGACGATGTCCTTGATCATGGAGGCGAGGTCGCGGATCGCGATGTCCTCGCCGAGCCCGATATTGACGAAGGTTCCGATGCTGCTCGCGTCGACGTTGTCCATGAAGTGAAGCATGGCGTCGACCATGTCGTCGACGAACAGCAGCTCGCGCCGGGTCGTGCCGGTGCCCCAGACCTCGACCGCGGGCAGCCGCTTTCGTTTCGCCTCGTGAAACTTGTACATCAACGCCGATACGACGTGCGACTTCTCCGGCTCGAAATGGTCGCCGTGACCGTAGAGATTGCACGGCATGAGATTGAGGAAGTTGGTGCCGTATTGCCGGTTCGAATATTCGCAAAGCTTCATCCCCGCGATCTTTGCGATGGCGTAGCCCTCGTTGGTCGGCTCGAACGCGCCGGTCAGAATTTCGTCCTCGTGCATGGGTTGCGGGCAATCGCGCGGATAGACGCAGGAGCTGCCCAGAAATACCAGCTTTCTCGCCTTGGCGATGCGCGCGGCGTGGATGACGTGCATCGCGATCATCAGATTCTCGTAGAGAAATTCGACCGGACGGCTCACGCTCGCGCCGATGCCGCCGATATGGCCGGCGAGGTGAAAGACGAAATCGACCCGGTGGTCGGAAAGAAATCGATACGCCGCCGCCTGATCGCGCAGGTCGAGCTCGCTCGATGAAGGCGCGAGAACGCTGCGGTAGCCGTCCCGCCGCAGGCGCCCAAGCAGCGCTCGGCCGACCATGCCACTCCCGCCGGTGACGAGGACTCGCGCCGTTTTTTCCATGTCGAATCTGGCGTTTAGCAACCGCGACCGCAGCGGTCAACGCCGCTCCCCGCGGGGCTTGCCGGTCCACGGAAGCGCGGTCGCCGCGCCGGCGGCGCCGGCGAGGCTCAGCGATGCTTGATGAAAGTGCCGTCGCGCAGCTCGGTGACGGCCTGCTGCAATTCCGCCTTCGTGTTCATCACGATCGGTCCGTACCAGGCGACCGGCTCCTCGATCGGCTTGCCCGATACCAACAGGAAGCGGATGCCTTGCTCGCCGGCCTCGACCGTCACCTCGTCGCCGCTGTCGAACAGCACCAGCGAGCGGTTTCCCGTCCGCTCGCGCGGGAGCGTCTCCCCGCCCGGAGCATCCCTCTCGGTCAGAACGCCGAACGGCTGTGACGAGCCGGCAAACGTTCCGGAGCCCTCGAACACGTAGGCGAAGGCATGCCGCGAGGTCTCGACCGGCAAGCGTTTGCGCCGAAGCGGCGGGACGAAGACGTCGAGATAGCGCGGTTCGGCGGCAATCCCGTCGACCGGGCCACGCTTGCCGAGGAAGTCGCCGCAGATCACGCGCACGCGGGTTCCGTCGTCGTCGACGATGTCCGGAATTTCCTTGGCCGGAATGTCCTGGTAGCGCGGCGCGGTCATCTTCAGCGAGGAGGGGAGGTTCGCCCAGAGCTGAAAGCCGTGCATGCGCCCGCGCGGGTCGCCCTTCGGCATTTCCTGATGCAGGATGCCGCTGCCGGCCGTCATCCACTGGACGTCGCCGGCGCCGAGCGTGCCCTGATTGCCCAGGCTGTCGCCGTGGTCGACGGTGCCGGCCAGCACGTAGGTAATGGTCTCGATGCCCCGGTGCGGATGCCAGGGGAAGCCGGCGCGGTAGTCGTCCGGACGGTCGTTGCGGAAATCGTCGAGCAGCAGGAACGGATCGAGCTCGCCGGTGTCTCCGAAGCCGAAGGCGCGGTGGAGCTTGACGCCGGCGCCCTCCAAAGTGGGCGTCGATGGGACGATCCGCTTCACGGGTCGAATGGACATGACGGCTCCTGCGCTGGGTGCTGCCGCCTATGTGGGCATGAACGACCGGAGCGTCCAGGCTTGCAGGTATGTAGGATGGGCTGAGCAGCCGCGCGGGCGTTCACGCTGTCGGCGGCCGTAGTCCGGAGTTGGATCGAGCCTTGCGAGACCGGGTTGGGTCTCCACGTGCGTAAAGCCCGGGATCGACCCAACCAGCTTGCAAAAATCAGCTCGCCTCGCGCAGCTTCACCGCGCCTTCGAGATCGACCGAGACGAGCTGCGACACGCCCCGTTCCGCCATGGTGACGCCGTAGAGCCGGTTCATCCGCGCCATGGTGATGGGATTGTGGGTGATGATGACGAAACGCGTGTCGGTCGAGCGCGTCATCTCGTCGAGCAGGTCGCAGAAGCGCTCGATATTGTGGTCGTCGAGCGGCGCGTCGACCTCGTCCATCACGCAGATCGGCGCCGGATTGGTCCGGAACACCGCGAAGATGAGGGCGAGCGCGGTGAGCGCCTGCTCGCCGCCGGACAAGAGCGACAGCGTGGCCGGTTTTTTCCCCGGCGGCCTGACCATGATCTCGAGGCCTGCCTCCAGCGGGTCCTCGCTCTCCAGCAGCTGCAGCTCGGCGGTGCCGCCGCCGAACAGCTCGGCGAACAGGTGCTTGAAGTGGTTGTTGACCACCTCGAAGGAGGCAAGCAGCCGCTCACGCGCCTCGCGATTGAGGTTCTGGATACCCTGGCGCAGCCGCTTGATCGCTTCGGCCAGATCGTCGCGCTCGGCGGTGAGCGAGGCATGCTGGCCCTCGACCTCGCGCAGCTCTTCCTCGGCGCGCAGGTTGACGGCGCCGAGCCGCTCGCGATCGCGGCGCAGCCGCTCGAGGTTGGCTTCCACGTCGGCGACCTCGGGCACGGGTTTGTCGGGCGCGATGCCGGCCAGGTTGGCGACCTCCGCCGGCTCGACCTCGAGCATGTCGTGAATCTCGCGCGCGACGTCCGCCAGCCGGCGCTTGCTGCCTTCGAAGCGCTCCTGCGCGCGCGCCGCCTCTTCGCGCGCCGCCGCCATCGCTTCAAGCGCCGCGCGCGCGTCACGGTCGGCCTCGGCGAGCGCGTTCTCGCCCTCGGCGAGGCGATCGGCGGCGGCGCGGCGGCCGGCTTCGGCCGTCTCGATCTCGCCGATCAGCGCGCGCCGCTTGTCCTCGAAAACGCGCGGGGCGTCGGCGAGGCTCGCGCGCTCGGACCTCGCCTCCTCGACGCGGGCCTCGAGCGTGCGGATCTGCGAGCCGGCGCCGTCGTTGCGCTCGCTCCAGGCCCGCCGATCGGCGGCGATGGCGGCAAGCCGCCGTCCGGAACTCTCCGCCTCGCGCGCGAGCGCCTGCGCTTCCGCTCGCACCTCGGCGAGCCGCGCGCGATGGCCTTCGACCTCGCCGCGCATGGCGGCGAGCTCGGCCTCGATGTCCGCGGCCGGCGCCAGCGCCGCCAGCGCACGCTCGGCCTCGCTGCCCGCCGCGGCCGCTTCGTCGTGGCTCGCCGTCAGCCGTGCCGTCGCCTCGCCCAGCGCGGAGAGCCGCGCCGCGTTGCGGTTTACTTCGCGTTCGGCTTCGGCATGGCGATCGCGCGCGGAATCGGCCTCGTGCTGCAGCGTGCGCCAGCGCCCGCGCGCCGCAGTCTCGGCTTCGGCGGCGGATGCGACCTCCGCCGCGGCGGCCGCCGCGGCGTTCTGCTTGGCCTCGACCTCGCGCCGCACCGCCTCGAGCTCCGCCTCGATGTCGGCGAGCCGATTCTTGCCGGCGAGCCGGCGCGCCGCGCCGGTCGGCGCATTGGCGGCGACCGAGAAGCCGTCCCAGCGCCAGCGTGAAACCAGGCGCTGGCCGGGCTTGAGCATCGACGTGAGACTGGCGGCGTCTTCGCGCGCGATCACGCCGATCTGCGCCAGCCGCCGCGCCAATTCCTGTGGCGCCTTGACCTTGGCGCCGAGCGCTTCGACGCCCTCCGGCAGCGCGGGATCCGTGGGATCGACGGCGGCGCCGGCCCACCGCATCGGCGCGGACGGATCGATCGGAGCTTCGAGATCGTCGCCGAGCGCGGCCGCGAGCGCGGCTTCATAGCCCTTGGCGACGGTGAGGTCGTCGATCACCGCCGGCCAGAGATTCTTGGTGTCGACGTGCAGGAGCTTCGCCAGCGTCTTGGCCTCGGTGTCGAGACGCTGGGCCCGGCGCTCGACCTCGGCAAGCGGCCCGCGGGCGGCGTCGAGCCCTTGCCGGGCGGCGGAATGGGCGGCTTCGGCGCGCAACGCGGCCGCTTCCGCCTCCGCGACCGCGGTCAGCGACTTCTCGGCCGCGGCCGTGAGCGCCGCCAGATCGGCGCGGCCCGCGACGTCGGTCCCGAGCTCGCGAAGCTCGACGGCGACCGCGGCAATCTCGTCGCTAAAGCGGCTCGCCCGCCCACCGTGCTCGTGAATGGCGGTCTCCAGCGCGTGGCGCCGCGCGCTCAGATCGGCGAGCTTGCCGGTGAGCTCGTCGCTCGCCTTTTCGGCGGCGGCAAGCACGGCCTCGGCCTGCGCGACGCGCTCGTCGACGCCCGCGCGCTGTTCCTCGTTGACCGTGGCCTCGCGCTGCAGGGCGTCCGCCTCGGCGGCAAGCCGCCCGAGCGCGGCTTGCGCATCCGCCGCCAGGCGCCGCTCGCGCTCGATGTCGCTTCCGAGTTGGATGAGCCGCTGATCGAGCTCGGCCATGCGGGCCTTGGCGCGGGTCTCTTCGCGTTCGAGGGTCTCCCGCGCCATCGTCAGCCGTTGCAAGGCGGCGGCGGCCCTGGCCTCGGCCTCGCGCAGCGCCGGCAGCTCCGCGGCGGCGAGCGCCTGGCGCTTGGACGCGTCGGCCTGCGCGCCGGTGCGCTCGGCCACGAGCCGCACGGCCAACTCCTTCGCCTGCTCGGCCTCGGCGCGCTCGGCATTGGCGGCGGTCCAGCGCAGGTGGAACAGGGTGGCCTCGGCTTTGCGGATTTGCTGGGCAACCGCGCGATAACGGATCGCCTGCCGCGCCTGGCGTTTGAGCGCATCGATTTGCCCCGCCAGCTGGCCGATGACGTCCTCGAGCCGCGTCAGGTTCTGCTCCGCGGCGCGCAGCCGCAACTCGGCCTCGTGCCGCCGCGCGTGCAAGCCGGATATGCCGGCCGCCTCCTCGAGCACCCGCCGCCGCTGCTCGGGCTTGGCCTGGATGATCTCGGCGATGCGGCCCTGATGCACCAGCGCGGGCGAGCGCGCGCCGGTCGAGGCATCGGCAAACAGAAGCTGCACGTCGCGCGCGCGCACCTCGCGGCCGTTGATGCGGTAGGTGGAGCCGGCCTCGCGCTCGATCCGGCGTGAGACATCGAGCGCGTCGTGCTCGTTGAACTGGGCGGGCGCCTTGCGCGCGCTGTTGTCGATGTGGATCGCGACCTCGGCATTGTTGCGTCCCGGCCGGCTGCTGGTGCCGGAGAAGATCACGTCGTCCATATCGGCCGCGCGCAGCGACTTGTGCGAGGTCTCGCCCATGACCCAGCGCAGCGCCTCGACCAGGTTCGACTTGCCGCAACCGTTCGGCCCGACCACGCCGGTGACACCGGGCTCGATCAGGAAATCGGTCGCCTCGACGAAGGATTTGAAGCCGAGCAAGCGCAGTCGCGTGAGCTTCATGCTGACGCCGTTCCAAAGGTGCCGGGCAGGCCCGGACGGAATCGTTCCAGGCTCAGGCCCAAGGGGTGGGTCGAGGGATGCCGCATCGGCCGGGAGAATGAATCGACGGACGTGATTCCGCAACAGAAAGAAGACGTTGTTCCGCCAGTGCCGGCGATCGGGGCCGGGCGCGGGCGCCGGCCGGGTCCGCGGGGTCACCGTCCGAACGGGAAAAAACCCTTATCAGCCCTTGAGATAGGGGGCGACCTGCTGGTCCAATTCCTCCACCGTCAGGGCGCCGCGGTAGATTTTGCCATTGATGAAAAAGGTCGGCGTCGAATTGACGTTGAACTTGGTCGCGGCCCGCTGCCGCGTCGCCTCGATGCCGTCGAGCATCTGCTGATTCGCGAGGCATTTGTCGAAGGTTTCCTGGGTGAAGCCGGCCTGCTTGGCAATCGCCAGCATCGGCGCGAGCGGCTTCTGGACCACCCAATCCTTCTGCTGGGCGAACAGCGCGTCGATCAGCGGGAAATATTTGTCCTGGCCGGCACAGCGCGCCAGCATGGACCCGGCGGCGGCGAGCGGATCGAGTGGAAATTCGCGGAAAATGAAGCGGACCTTGCCGGTATCGATGTATTTCTTCTTCAGCTCCGGATAAGTGGTTTCGTGGAAATGGGCGCAATGGGGACAGGTCATCGACGCATATTCGACGATGGTGACCGGAGCATTGGCATCGCCCTGAATCGCATCGCCGAGCGGATCGGGCTTCAGAAGCTCGGCCATCGGCACCTCGGCGCCGCCGGTAGGCTGCGCGAGCGCCTCGCTCGGGCGGCTCCAGAGGTAATAGCCTCCTCCGGCTCCGACGATGACGACCGCGGCTGCGCCGAGGAGGAGATGACGGCGGGCGATGGCCGGGCTCGCTTCAACGTCCTTGGTCGTGTCCATGCGCTGCCATATCCATGTCGTTGACTTTACTTTCCCGGCGGGCTGGCCGAGCCGAATGTGCCTCGGCGAAGTCGCTAGCCTGAAATGCGAAATGTGGCAATGGCGGGCCCCTTTGCCAAGCCGCGGCGCGCGGTCACGACTGTTTGATGGCGGCCCCGAGCCGGGCGAGCGCGTCGCGCAGACGTTCATCCTGGATGTCGGAGAGGCCGGCGGCGACGCGCGCCGTCGCCTGCGGGTCGAGCGATGGGCGGGGTCCGCGGGTCTTGCGGCCGAGCGGGGCTTGCCGCAGCCGCAGCCCGCCGACGGCCTGCCAGCCGAAGAACCGGTTCACCCGCTCGAGCACGACGCCGGCGAGCAGCTGGATCTCGAGCGCCATCGGTCCCTCGACCCGCAGCAGAAGCATCCCGGGCTCCCGCGGTTGGCCCTCAACCGGTCGCGGCCACTGGATTTTTTCCGGCTCCGAATGGGCCGCGATCTCCGCCCCCACGATCTCGGTCCAGCGGGTGACGAGCTCGGTCGAGGCAAAGCCCTGCTTGGCGAAGACGTCGCCGAGCGTCTTGTGCAGAAGGTCCTTGAGCGGACGCGGATACGATTTGCCGGGCTTGTTCACGGGGAGGCGCTCTGCCACATCGGTCGGCCATGACGGTAGCAGTGCCGATAGCGCGGCGAAAGCGTCGGCCGCCGCGGTCCGGCCCGCAGGCCGCGGATCTCCTCGCTTGGTACGACCGCCATCGCCGCGATCTGCCCTGGCGCGCGCCGCCCGGCGCGCGGCCCGATCCCTATCGCGTGTGGCTCTCCGAGATCATGCTGCAGCAAACCGGCGTGAAGGCGGTGGCTCCGTATTTCGCCCGTTTCGCCGCGCGCTGGCCGAATGTGCGGACGCTGGCGGCGGCGCCGCTCGACGACGTGCTCCGGCTGTGGGCCGGGCTCGGCTATTACGCGCGCGCCCGCAATCTCCACGCCTGCGCCAAAGCGGTGGTCGAGCGCCACGGCGGACTTTTTCCGCGCAGCGAAGCGGAGCTCGGCAAGCTCCCCGGGATCGGCCGCTACACCGCGGCGGCGATCGCGGCCATCGCCTTCGACGCGCCGGCCGTCGCGATCGACGGCAACGCCGAGCGGGTGGTGGCGAGGCTTTTCGCCGTCGAGCACGAGCTGCCAGCGGCGAAGGCGGTCATCCGGCAGCGCGCCGAAAGCCTGCTGCCGGCCGAGCGCGCCGGCGATTTCGCGCAGGCTTTGATGGACCTCGGCGCGACCCTCTGCACGCCGAAGAAGCCGGCCTGTGCGCTCTGTCCGTGGCGGGACGATTGCACGGGGCGCCACCGCGGACATCCCGAGAGCTTTCCGATCAAGGCGCCGAAGAAGGAAGGCCGATTGCGCCGCGGCGCCGCGTTCGTGGTGTCGCGCGCGGACGGTTCGGTGCTCCTTCGCACGCGGGCGCCGGAGGGATTGCTCGGCGGCATGACCGAGGTGCCGACCACCGAGTGGACGCCCGACTTCGCCGGCGATGCGGTCGCCGCCGCGCCGCGATTATCCGATGCGCGGCCGAAGTGGCGTCGAATTCCCGGGGTCGTGACCCACGTCTTCACGCATTTTCCGCTCGAGCTCGTGGTTTACGCCGCCACCGTCGCCGGCAAGACGCCGGCGCCGGCCGGCATGCGCTGGGTCGCCCGCGCCGGCCTCCCCGGCGAGGCGCTGCCCAATCTCATGCGCAAAGTGCTGGCGCATGCGCTAGGATGACGATCCGCAGCGATCGTGGCCGATGACGGGAGGGACGCCATGGAATTCACGCGACGCCACATGCTCGCCGCCGCGAGTTCCGCGGCGCTGGTCACGTCGACGCGGATGGTGCTCGGCGGCTGGGAGCCGAGCGAGCGCTATCCGGATCCTGCAATCCAAATTCTCGATCCGAGCTTCGCCAAGTATCGCATCGCCCAGACCACCGTGGAGCGGCTCGTCACCGGCATGCGCTGGTGCGAGGGCCCGGTCTATTTCGGGGATGCACGCTGCCTGCTCTGGAGCGACATCCCCAACAACCGCATCATGCGCTGGGACGAGGGGACGGGACGCGCGAGCGTCTATCGCCAGCCGTCGAATTTCGCCAACGGCAATACGCGGGACCGGCAGGGCCGGCTCGTCACCTGCGAGCACGATAGCAGGCGCGTGACGCGCACGGAATACGACGGCACCGTCACGGTGCTGATCGACAAGTTCGACGGCAAGCCGCTCAATTCTCCGAACGACATCGTGGTGAAGTCGGACGACTCGATCTGGTTCACCGATCCGCCGTTCGGCATCCTCGGCAATTACGAGGGCCACGTCGCGACGCCCGACTTGCCGACCAACGTGTATCGGCTCGACGCGAAGAGCGGCCGCGCGACGGTGGTCGCCGGCGACGTCAACCGGCCGAACGGGCTCGCGTTCTCGCCCGACGAAAAGCGATTGTATGTCGTCGAGGCGGGCGTGACCCCGCGCGTGATCCGCGTCTATGACGTTGACGGCGAGAAGCTCATGAACGGCCGCCCATTCATCACCGCCGAGCCGGGCGGCACGCCCGACGGCTTCCGTTGCGACGTCGACGGCAACCTCTGGTGCGGCTGGGGCATGGGCAACGCGCAACAGGACGGCGTGAAGATCTTCGACGCCAACGGCAAGCCGATCGGGTTCATCGCGCTGCCGGAGCGCTCCGCCAATGTGTGCTTCGGCGGCGTCAAGCGCAATCGCCTGTTCATGGCGGCGAGCCATTCGGTCTATTCCTTGTTCGTGAACACGCAAGGCGCGCCGGGCGGCTGAGCCTCGACGCCGACCCAGGCCAGCCGCGCCGTTCGCGCCACACCAGGAGAGGGGACTTCTTCATGAGCGTTGAACGCAAGCAAGTCGGGCCGCGGATGAGCCAGATCGTCATCCACGGCGACACCGTCTATCTCGCCGGCATCGTCGCGCATCAAAATGCCGGCAGGAGCGTCACCGAGCAGACGAGGGAAATCCTCGCCACCATCGATCGTCATCTGGGTGAAGCCGGCACCGACAAGTCCAAGCTGCTGTCCGCGAATATCTGGCTCGCCGATATGGCGACATTCGGCGAGATGAACGCGGTCTGGGACGCCTGGGTCGCTCCCGGCCAGACCCCGGCGCGCGCCACCGTCGAGGCGAGGCTCGCCGCCCCGCAATACAAGGTCGAGATCATGGTGGTGGCGGCGCGTTGAGGCTGGCGCGGCGAGGCGGAGGGGACCGGCAGTGGCGGCGATCACCATCGAACGGATCGAGGCGATCGCGCTTCGCATTCCCATGGACCATTGGGCGCCGCCGCCGCTGTTCGCGGGACGGCCGCGCACCACGATCGATACGGTGCTGGTGCGGGTCGCCACCAGTCGCGGCATCACCGGCTGGGGCGAGGCCTTCGGCGGCGGCTGGCAGGCCACGGTAGCGGCACTGGACCATTGGGTCGCTCCGCTCGCGCTCGGAGCGGACGCAACCGACGCAGGACTGACGTCGCGGCTCGCGCGCACCCTGCACAATCTCGGACCGGCGGGCCCGGTGATCCACGCGATCAGCGCGCTCGACATCGCCATGTGGGACCTGCGCGGCAAGCTCGAGGGTGTCCCCGTGCATGAGCTCCTCGGCGGCCGCCGGCGCCGGCGGGTCGAGGCCTATGCCAGCCTGTTGAGCTACAGCGGCTCGGTCGCGCACGTGCGGCAGAACGTGACGCGCGCGCTCGAGCGCGGCTACCGCCAGATCAAGCTGCACGAGCGAACCGCGGAGGCGGTGGCAGGGGCGCGCGTGGCGGCGGGTGCGGACGTGCCGATCATGGTGGATACCAATTGCGCCTGGCTGCCGGATGCGGCGACCGCGGCGGTGACGGCGATGGCGCCATCGAAACCGCTGTGGGTCGAGGAGCCGATCTGGCCGCCGGAGGATTTCGCCGCGCTCGCCGAGCTTCGGCGTGTGACCGGCGTGCCCATCGCGGCCGGCGAGAACGCGACCGGCGCGCTCGACTTTCGCAAGATGATTGCCGCGGGGGCGGTCGACTATGTGCAGCCGAGCGCGGTCAAGATCGGCGGCATCACCGCGCTGTGGGGCATCTGCGCGCAGGCCGAGGCCGATGGCGTCACCTGCGTGCCGCATGCGCCCTATTTCGGCCCGGGCTATCTGGCGACGCTGCATGTGCTGGCCGCAAAGCAACGGGACAGCGCGCTCGAGCGCTTCTTTTGCGAGCTCGCATTGATGCCGTATGGGGAGACGGTCCCGATCGTCGACGGCGGCGTCGCCGTGCCGGAGGGAGCCGGGCTGGGCGCCGATCCGGAAGCGGAGCTGATCGAGCGCTTCCGCGCGTGATCGCGAGGCCGCCGTTACGGTTTCGCCGCCGGCGGGAATCCATAGAGCGCGCAGGGATTGTCGACGAGGATGCGGTGTCTCGTCGCGCCGTCCGGCACCCATTCCGTTAGCAGATCGAGGAGGTCGCCGTCGTTCGGCATCTCGCGGCCGTCGAGGTTGACGTGCGGCCAATCGGTTGCCCATACCAGGCGCTGGGGCGCATGACGCACCAGCGTATGCGCGAGCGGCGTCACCTCGGGATAGGGAAGGTTCTGCTTGGTGCAGCGCATCGGCGCCGACAGCTTGACCCATACCCGCCCGGTGTCGAGCATCTTCTTGACGGTGTGCATCGCCGGCTGATCGACGCCGCGGGCAGCCGGAATGCCGGCGAAGTGATCGAGCACGATCGTATTGGGCAGCGCCAGCAGCTTGTCGGCGTAATCGACGATGTCGGTGTCGTGCGGATAGAACTGCACGTGCCAGCCGTGGTCGGCGGCGCGCATGGCGATGTCGCGGGAGTAATGCGGCACGTGCGGGCCGCGCTTGGCGCTCATCATGCGCAGTCCCCGGACCCCGAGCCGCGTGAGCCGCGCGAACTCGGCTGCGGCGGTCGCTTCCGACATCAGCGCGATGCCGCGAAAGCGGTCCGGAAAGCGCTCGAGCGTGTCGGCAAGCAGCCGATAGTCGCGGCCATAGGCGCCGGGACTGACGATCACGGCCCGGCCGAGACCAAGCTTGTTCTGCAGCGCGATGAAGGTCTCCGGCAATGCGTCGCGCGACGTGTAGGGGCTATCGGCCGCAAACGGATATTTTTCGGCCGGACCGAAGAGGTGGATGTGGCTGTCGCAGGCGCCCGGCGGGCAGCGAAGCCGCGGCGCCGTGGGGTTGGGATCGGGTCCTTGGGTGAGGATCGGCATATATGTTCCACTCGCGGGGCAGGGGATGGGTCGGTCGATCGAGCGCGATCTTGGCCGACGGCGCCAAATTTCGCCACTCCCTGATTTCCTTCGCGATCGATCGTTTCGGGTATGCCGCCCGCGGGGTCCACCCGTCGCGCGGAGCGCTCTGCCGATCTTGCTTTCGCCCGCACACGCGTGGGGCAATTCGTGCCATTGCGCATCGTCGAAGCGGGATCAATTCGGTCCGACGAACGACCGCGCGCGCCGTGTTATGGTCCGATGACTGCGAGGCTACGTCGCAAACCGGGAGGAAAGCCCATGTCGATCCTGTCACGCCGCAATTTTCTCGCCACCGCCGGTTCGTGCGGGCTCGCCGCCGCCATGAGCGGTCCGGCACGTGCCGCGATGCGGCCGGACGACAAGTTCGATCTTGTGATCAAGGGCGGCGATGTGCTCGATCCGAGCCAGTCGCTGCGCGGCCGGCGCGATATCGGCATCCGCTATGGCGTGATCGAGGCGGTGGAAGCCGAGATTCCGGCGGCGCGCGCGCTGCGCGTGCTCGATGCCGCCGGCAAGCTGGTCACGCCGGGATTGGTCGACCTCCACACTCACGTCTACCCGTACGGCTCGGCGATCGGCATTCCCGCCGACGAGCTCGTGCCCTACCAATGCACCACCACCTGCGTCTCGGCGGGGGATGCCGGCGCGAATAATTTCGCGGCGTTCCGCCGCTTCATCGCGGCGCAAACGCGCACCCGCCTCTACGCCTTCGTCCACGTTGCCAATATGGGGCTTGCGCCGTTCCCGGTCGCCGAGCTCTACAATATCGACTTCGCGCAAGTGGACGTGGCCGCCAAAGCGGTCGCCGAGAACGCCGACATGGTGCTCGGGATCAAGGTGCGCATGTCCGAGAACGTGATCGCCAAGAACGGGCTCGAACCCTTGAAGCGGGCGGTCGCGGCCTGCGAGCTGGCAGGAACCGGCGCCAAGGTGATGTGTCACATCGGCGGCGTGGAGACACGCGAGCTGATGTCGCAGATCCTCGATACGCTGCGGGCGGGCGATATCCTCACCCATGCCTATTCCGGCGCGCCCAATATCGGCGGCGCGTTCACCAATATCGTGCAGGACGGAAGGCTGCTGCCGGCGGCGCTGGCGGCCAAGCAGCGCGGCGTGACGTTCGATGTCGGCCACGGCGGCGGCAGCTTCGACTACACGGTCGCCGAGCCGGCGATCGCCCAGGGATGTCCGCCCGACACCATCTCCTCCGACATTCATGTCTTCTCCGGCAACACGCCGGGCATGCCCTATCTGCCGTGGGTCATGAGCAAGTTCATGGGGCTCGGCTTCACCCTCGAGCAGGTCGTCGCCATGGCGACGATCAATCCGGCCAAGGTCATCAACCGGGCGGCGAAGCTCGGAACGCTGCAGGTCGGCGCGCCGGGCGACGTGGCGATCATGGAAGTCGTCGAAGGCAACGTGGCCTTCGTCGACACCCGCAACAACAGGCGCGAGGGGCGCGCCTACCTCAAGCCGGTGCAGACCGTGACCGCGGGCGTACCGTTCGGCCGACCGTATCACTCGCCGTTCGCGGTGCACTGATGCCGTATCGCTCGGAAGCGTGAATTGAAAGTTGGGTCAAAGGGCATTTGCGGGGCGCGCGCCGCTAGCCCGCTCCCAGCCCCGCCCTGACCTCCGCGCGCAACGCGTCGATCGAGACGAGGCCGGCGGCCGTTTCCAGGTGCCAGAAGGCCCAGCCGTTGCAAGCGTCCAGTCCCTGCGCCAACGCGCCGATGCGGTGGATCGAGCCGACCGCCGCGCCGAGCGCAATGGCGCCGTCGGCGCGCACCAGCGCCGCGATCCTGCGGCTGGCGTCGCAGAGCCGCGCCCCCGGCACGATCAGCCCGCGCTCGAGCAGCACGGAGAACGGCACCCGCGGCGCCTCGCGCGCCGTCATGAACGGGGCGAGCGTCGGTGCCGGCAGTGGCTCGACCGCGGCGATGCGCCGCTGCGCCGCCGCGGCATAGGCGGCGTCACGCTCGATGCCGATGAAGCGGCGGCGCAGCCGCTTGGCCGCCGCCGCGGTGGTGCCGGTGCCGCAGAACGGGTCGAGCACGAGATCATCGGGCCGCGACGAGGCGAGGATCGCCCGCGCCAGCAGCGCCTCGGGCTTTTGCGTCGGATGCAGCTTCTTGCCGTTGCCGGCCTTGAGCCGCTCCTCGCCGGTGCAAAGCGCGAACGTCCAGTCCGAGCGCACTTGCACGTCGTCGTTGCCGGCCTTGAGCGCTTCGTAATTGAACGTATAGCCCTTGCCGCCGATGTCGCGGGCCGCCCAGATCAGGGTCTCGTGCGCGTTGGTGAAGCGCCGGCCGCGAAAATTCGGCATCGGATTGGATTTCCGCCATACCACGTCGTTGAGGATCCAGAAGCCGAGGTCCTGCAGGATCGCGCCGACGCGGAAAATGTTGTGGTAGGAGCCGATCACCCAGAGCGTCGCCGCGGGCTTCATCACCCGGCGGCAGGCGATCAGCCAGGCGCGGGTGAAATCGTCGTAGGCCGCGAAGCTCGCGAACTTGTCCCACTCGTCGTCGACGGCGTCGACGCGCGAATCGTCGGGGCGCTTGAGATCGCCCTGCAGCTGCAGGTTATAGGGCGGATCGGCAAAGACCAGGTCGACCGATTCCGCCGGCAGCTTCGCCATCTCGGCGACGCAGTCGCCGATCACAATCCGGTCGGTCTTGATTGCCTTGAAACTGACGCGGGGCGCCCGAACGGACGCCCCGCGACGCGACACAACCATGACTCAGAACTCTGACTCAGGCGACGCGGCCGGTGACGCGGGACCTACAACCGACAGCGACGCACTATGCGCGGCCAAGGTAAAAATCGGCTTAATCGGAATCGCGCCGGTACTGGGAAAGAATTGCCCAGCGCCTATATTGTCGAAGCCGCGCTGATCGGCGCGCGGGCCATCGAGGCCGACCCCGCTCGCGCCGCTGGCAAGGAGGGAAAGCCATGCGTTTGGACGATCTGCCGGAAACCGGCAACGTCGAGGACCGACGCGGGGAGGGCGGGTTCGGCGGCGGAGGGGGCGGCTTCGGCATTCCCGTCGGCGGCGGAATGGGAATCGGCACGATCGTGGTGCTCGGCCTCATCGGCTGGGCGCTCGGCATCGACCCGAGCGTGCTGATCGGCGGCGCCGAGATCCTGTCGGGCGGCGGCTCGCCCCACGTCCAGGCTCCGCGCCCGACGACGCCGCGCGCCGGCGCCCCCCAGGACGAGGTCGGCCGCTTCGTGCGAAGGGTCTTGGGCAGTGCCGACCTGCAATGGAAGGACGTCTTCGCCAAGGACGGCAAGACTTATCGGGCGCCGGTCCTTGTCCTCTACCGCGGCCAGACCCGCGCCGATTGCGGCGGTCAGGCGCAGAGCGCCATGGGGCCGTTCTATTGCCCGGCGGATCAAAAGGTCTACCTCGATACCTCCTTCTTCGATCAGATCGCGACGCGCTTTCGCGGTTGCGACGTCGGCAGCAAATCCTGTCGGTTCGCGCAGGCCTATGTGATCGCCCACGAGGTCGGCCACCACGTGCAGAACCTGCTCGGCATTCTGCCCAAGGCGCAGCAGGCGCAACGCGCGGCCGGCAGCAAAGCCGCGGCGAACCACATCCAGGTGCAGGTCGAGCTGCAGGCCGACTGCCTCGCCGGCGTGTGGGCGAATCGCGAGAACGCGATGCTCAAGAGCGAGGGCAAGCCCGCGTTCATCGAGCCCGGAGACGTCGAGGCGGCCTTGCGCACGGCCGCCGCGATCGGCGACGACACGTTGCAGAGGCGATCGCAGGGCTACGTCGTACCCGACAGCTTCACCCACGGCAGCGCCGAGCAACGCCAGCGCTGGTTCAACACCGGCTTCAAGGCGGGCACGGTTGCGAGCTGCAACACCTTTGCGGCGGCGCAGCTGTGAACGAGGCGAACAGCGAAATCGCGAATGGCAAACGGTCGGCCCGGCCACCCTGTTCGCTATCCACCACCCGCTATTCGCACTGAGCGCAGCCAGCAATGCCCGGCATCGACCAGAGCAGGAAGTTCATCCCGCTGAAGATCGCGGTGCTCACCGTATCGGACACGCGCGAATTGGCCGACGACAAATCCGGCGCCACGCTGGTCGAGCGCATCGAGCGGGCCGGCCACACGGTTGCCGAGCGTGCCGTCGTCGCAGACGACGTCGAGCAAATCCGCGCCTGCGTCAAGCAATGGATCGCGGCTCCCGCAGTCGACGTCGTCATCACCACCGGCGGCACCGGCTTCACCGGTCGCGACGTGACCCCGGAGGCGGTCGAGCCGTTGTTCGAGAAGCGCATGGAGGGCTTCTCGACGATGTTCCTGATGGTGAGTCACGCCAAGATCGGCACCTCGGCGATCCAGACGCGTGCGACCGCGGGCGTTGCCGGCGCCACCTATATTTTTTGCCTGCCGGGCTCGCCTGGCGCCTGCCGGGACGCCTGGGACGAGATCCTGGTGCACCAGCTCGACTATCGCTACCGCCCCTGCAATTTCGTCGAGATCATGCCGCGTCTCGACGAGCACCTGCGCCGGGCCAAGGCCAAGGGCGCGACGGTGTAGCGAGCGAATGGCGAATAGAGCCGCCCTATTCGCTACTCGCTACTGACTATTGGCAGCTGACCCTGCACGAAGGCGCCGACACGCTCGATGGCGGTATGCGCCTCCGGGACGACCCGTGCCCACAGGTGCCACGCATGCGGCATCCGCGGCCAGATTTCGAGCTCGACCCGACATCCGGCGGCACGCATCCGATCGGCCATGCGCACGGAATCGTCGAGCAGGACCTCGTCGCTGCCGACCTGGATGAGGGTCGGCGGCAGACCGGCCGGATCGCCGTAGAGCGGCGATGCATAGGGCAAGCGCGGATCGGCACCATCGAGATACCAGCCGGCGAAGCGCGGCGCATCGTCGCTCCGGATCATCGGATCGGCCTTCTCGTTCAGCCGCCACGATCGGCCGGTCAATGCGAGATCGGTCCAAGGCGAGATCGCGACGGCGGCGGCCGGCAGGGGAGCGCCTTGGTCGCGCAGCTTGAGCAGCAGGGAAAGAACCAGCCCGCCGCCCGCGGACTCCCCCATCACCGCGATCCGCCGCGGATCGGCGCCATCGGCGAGCAGCGCCCGGTAGGCGCCGACGGCATCCTCGAGCGCGGCCGGAAACGGATGCTCCGGGGCCAGCCGATGATCGAGGATGAAGACCCGCGCCTCCGCCGCTGCCGCGATGCGCCAGGTGAAATCGCGGTAGAGGACCGGCGAGCCCGAGACGTGACCGCCGCCGTGGAGATAAAGGATGCGGCGATCGCCAAGCGAGCCGCCGGGGGCGACGCCAATCGCCTTGACCCCGCCGAGCTCGACGCGCGCCACGTGGGTACCCTTCGGCGGCCACGGCACCAGCCAACTCAGCGCGGCCGTCCGCCGGCGCGCCGCTTCGGCCGTCGTGAAGCGCCCGGGCTTCATCAACCAGCGCAGCCCCAGGCGCACGAGCTCGGCGCGTACGCTCATCGATGCTCCTCTATTGGGCTCCGTCTTGCGCCGGCCGAATCGTCAGCGGAGCTTAAGCTCCCACGTCTCGCCGACCAGCTCCTTGCCGAATTCGTCGTGCGTCTTCGTATCGACGAGCGCGAACCCTGCCTCCTCGTAGATATGGCGGGCCGCAGTGAGCACGCTGTGGGTCCACAGCGTGATTTTCTCGTAGCGTGCCGTGCGTGCGAAACGCACGCATTCCTGAACGAGCCGCGCGCCGAGGCCGAGCCCGCGCGCTTTCGGCTCGACCAGCAGGAGACGAAGGCGGGCGACTTCGCCCGTTTCCTTCACCAGCAGGACCGACCCGACATTCTCCCCGTCGCGTTCCGCGATCCAGCAGCGCTCGCGCTTGGGATCGCAATTGCGGATGAAGCCGGCGACGATCTCCGCGGTCAACGCCTCGATCCGCTCATCAAAGCCGTACTCCTCGCCGTATAGCGAGCCGTGCCGGCTGACGATCCAACCGAGGTCGCCGGGGCGCGGAGGCCGCAGGATGTAGGGGATGTCCGGCCTGCGCTCGTCGCTCAACGCGCTTTCGATCGTGCGCATGGCGCCGACCACGCGATCCTGGTCGGCGACCGAGAGCCTGCCCAGCATGGCGGCGACTTCGGCCTGCGAACGCAGGTCGAGCGGGGCAAAAGCCATCCGGCCCTTCGCCGTCAGCGACAACAGGCTCTGCCGCCGGTCGCGGGTCGAGGTGGTCCTGACCAGAAATCCGCGTTCGCAAAAGCCGCGCAAGATACGGCTGAGATAGCCGTGGTCGAGACCGAGATCGGTGGCAAGCTCGGCTGCAGTCGGGCGGTCGCGATAGGCGAGCTCGTAGAGCACTCGCGCCTCGGTCAGCGAGAACGGGCTTTGCAGGAAGCTGTCCTGCAGCACGCCGATTCGGCGCGTGTAGACCCGGTTGAAGCGGCGGACGGCGGCAACGCGCGGCTCGAGGGGCTCGGGCATGGCAACGAACCGAAGGCTGAAAGTGTGACATAGTCAATAAAAGTGATTGACGAAGTCAAGTGTTTTTAGCCACCGCTCGGCAGCTGAGCAGCACGATGCGCCGGCGACCGAGACGGCGGACAAGATCGCGCTCGGGCTCGTCGACGTCGCGATGGCCGCCCAGCGCGGCGTAGAGTGCCTTGGCGATCACAAGCCCGTGATTGCCATCGTTGGGCACGCCGAGCGCCGCGCAGAGGATGGCGAAGGCCTCGGAAAGCGTCGGTCGCGGCGTCGCCGGCGCCGCGCGGAACGCCGCGGCGCGGCTCTCCGCACGGCCGTCAATCTCGGCTTCCTCGATGAACCGCCTGGTTTCGCCGACCCAGCCGGCTTCGGGCACGATTCCCGGCTGGAGGAACAACAGCCAGCGCCCGCGCGCTGCGCCGGCGGCGTCTTTGAGCCGCACGCCACGGCCCGCATTCGATGAGAGCACCCGACAGCCGGCCACATCGGCGACTGCCAGGGTCGCATCGCGCGAGCCGGCGTCGGCGACGATCACATCGCGCACGATGCCGGCCGCCGCGCCTGGAACCAGCGCGGCGAGGGTCGGCAACAATGTGCGTTCGCTGTCCTGCGTGGCGATCACCACGCTGAGCATTTCGCTGCTCCGAACCCGGCGACGCTCGCAGTATCGGTCTTCGGAGGCCTTGCGCGAGGACTATCTGCAATTATGTTCTTGTTTTGTTCACAGCCATGCGATAGGATGCCCTCATGGCTCGCTCCTCCGCAGCCGCCCGACGCCCGCCGGCGCCCGAGCCTTCCGCGCCGGCGGGCGGCTTTGCCCGGCGCGCTCCGCAATCGCCGCCGGCGGACAAGCCGTCCCGACCGGCCGCCGTCGACCTGAATGCGCCAGCGGATGTCGAGGTGGCGGTCGAGAGCGTGCACCGCCGCGGTCGCGGCGCCCAGTCGAACGCCGCAGGCCGCTTCGAGCCGGTCGCGCGCACGAGCTTCGACGACGGCTGGCAGACATTCGAGGACCTGCCGCCCTTCAAGACGACCGTGACCATCGATTCCACCCGCAGGATCATCACCCGCAACGACTCCCCCGACATTTCCTTCGACCGGTCGATCAACCCCTATCGCGGTTGCGAGCATGGCTGCATCTATTGCTTCGCGCGGCCGACCCATGCCTATCTCGGCCTCTCCCCGGGCCTCGATTTCGAATCCAAGCTGTTCGCCAAGCCGGAAGCGCCGAAACTGCTCGAACGCGAGCTGTCGGCCGCGGGCTACGTGCCGCGCACGATCGCGATCGGCACCAACACCGATCCCTATCAGCCGATCGAGCGCGAGCATCAGATCATGCGGCGCATCCTCGAGGTGCTCGACCGCTACAGCCACCCGGTCGGCATCGTGACCAAATCCGCGCTGGTGCTGCGGGACATCGACATTCTCGCCCGCATGGCGCAGCGCAACCTGGTCAAGGTCGCCTTGTCGGTGACGACGCTCGACGGGAAGCTCGCCCGCGTGATGGAGCCGCGCGCCGCCACTCCGCCGCGGCGCCTCGAGGCGCTTCAGCAATTGGCGGCGGCGGGGGTGCCGGCATCGGTGATGGTGGCGCCGGTGATCCCGGCGCTCAACGATCCCGAGATCGAGCGGATTCTGGAGGCCGCCGCCGCCGTCGGCGTGCGGGAGGCGGGCTACGTGCTGATTCGTCTCCCGCTCGAGGTGCGCGACCTGTTCCGTGAATGGCTGATGGCGAACTTCCCCGACCGCTACCGTCACGTGTTCAAGCTCATCCGCGAGACGCGCGGCGGCAAGGACTACGATTCAAGCTGGGGCAAACGCATGACCGGGGGTGGGCCGATCGCCTGGATGATCGGGCGGCGCTTCGAGCTCGCCTGCGCCCGACTCGGCTTCAACAAGGCCCGGACCAAGCTGACGACCGAGCACTTCGATCCGCCGCGCCGCGGCCCGCAGCAACTGAGTCTGTTTTGACGAATGGACGTCGGGCCCGCTTGCGCGTGCCGGCGCGGGGACGACCTTTGAGGTGGAAATCTATTCACAGGCGCGAACCCGCATAGGTTGACTTGCACGACGCGGTGCGCACCATCGCGCCATGAGCCGGATCGCCTCCAGTCGCGCCGCCGGCCTCCGCTTGCCGCTCGGCGAGGAGGCTGTTCGTCCGACCTTCCGACGCGAGCGGGCGGCGATGAAGCGCGGCATCTGGCCGGTCGCCGGCTGCGACGAGGCGGGCAGGGGGCCACTCGCCGGCCCGGTCGTGGCCGCCGCCGTCATTCTCGACCCCAAGCGCGTGCCGCGCGGGCTCGACGATTCGAAGAGGTTGGACGCCGAGACCCGGGAGAAGCTGCACGCCAGGATCTGCGCCAGCGCCGAGGTTGCGGTCGCCATCGCGCCACCCTCGCGCATCGACCGCGACAATATTCTGCGCGCCTCGCTGTGGGCGCTCGCGCGCGCCGTCAGGGCGCTGCCGGTCCGGCCGAAGCTCGTCTTCGTGGACGGCCGCGACCGCATCGATATCGGCTGCGACTGCGAGGCCGTGATCGGCGGCGACACGATCATCGCCTCGATCGCCGCCGCCTCGATCGTCGCCAAGGTCACGCGCGACCGGCTGATGACGCGATTGGGCCTCCTCCATCCCGGCTACGGATTCGAGCAGCACAAGGGCTACAGCGTGCCCGGGCACTTCGATGCGCTGACACGGCTCGGCCCCACCATCCACCACCGCCGCTCCTTTGCGCCGGTGGCGGCCGCCTACGGCGATCCGGCGGCCGACGACCTGGAAATCGGCGATATCGAGCCCGGCACGCTGCCGCTCTAGCTTTTTTGATGTTGCGCATGCTCTATTCGGAAAATCGCTCCCCCACCCGGATCAAGTCCAGGGCAGGCTTTTTCCGGAACATGCGCTAGCGCCGGGCCTTATGTGAGCCGGTCGCGTCGAGTAACGTCCGGCCGATGCTTTACGTCTCCATCTTCGTCGAGCTGCTGCGATCCCGCCCGTTGCTGGCCGTCTGGCTCGCGGCATTGGCGCAGGCGCTGCTATGGACGCTCGTTCCAATCCTGCTCTATGCCGGGCCGCCGGGCGACCTGCCGAACACGCTCGCGGTCGGCCACGAGTTTCAGCTCGGCACCTATCTCGGTCCTCCGCTCGCCTTCTGGCTGGCCGAGCTCGCCTTCGACCTAGCCGGGCGCAGCCTCGCCGGCGTCTATCTCCTGTCGCAGGTCTGCGTGGTCGTCACCTATTGGGCGGTGTTCACGCTCGCCAGCGCGATCGTCGGGGCCCAGCACGCAGCGCTCGCCGTCCTGATGATGGTGGGAATTGCCGCCTTCACGGTGCCGACGCCGGATTTCGGGCCGGTCATTCTCACCATGCCGCTGTGGGCGATCATCCTGCTGCACTACTGGCGGGCGGTGGGGGAGGGCCGGCGGGCCTATTGGCTCCCGCTCGCGATCGAGATCGGGCTCCTGTTGCTCACGACCTATGTCGGCCTGATCCTGATCGGGCTGCTCGCGCTGTTCACGTTGGCGAACAGGCGCGCGCGCGCGGCCGCGCTGAATTCCTACGACCCGCTGATCGCGGCCGTCGTCGCCGGCATCGTCATGGGCCCGCACCTGATCTGGCTGGCCGATTCGGGCGGCGGCCTGACGTCGGTGCTGCTGCGCATGCGCACGCCCGAGGCCGTGGTCGGCAACCTGATGGCGTGGTCGCGGCAAATCGCATTGATCTTCGCGACGCATGCCGGCCTGATCGTGCTGGTCGCGCTGATGGCCGGGTGGCCGTGGCCGCGACACGATCCCGCGCCCGTGATCGTGCGCCGCCCGATCGACCTGTTCGCCCGGCAGTTCGTCTACTTCTTCGCGGTGGTGCCCGCCTTCGCGGGCACCCTCGTGGCCGTTCTCATCGGCTGGTCGGGGCCGGTCGGCGGGATTGCCCCGCTGGTCATTCTCTCGGGGCTGCTCGTGGTGGTCGCGGCCGGTGACGGCATTCGGTTCAGCCGCCAAAATGTCGTCATCGCCGCCTGGTTCGGTCTCCTGATCATCCCGCCGATCATGGCGGGGGCCGCGCTGACGATCCTGCCCTGGCTCAATGTCGACCTCAGGGTGCTGCAGCCGGCGGACGCGATGGCGCGCTTCTTCTCCGAAAGCTTCGAGCGCCGGACCGGGGCGCCGCTGCAGATCGTCACCGGCGATACCCGCACGGCCGCGCTGATCGCGCTCGGTGCGCCGAGCCGGCCCAGCCTCTTTCTCAGCGCCACGCCCGAGCGCTCGCCGTGGGTGACGCCCGAAGCGGTCAGGAGCAAGGGCGCAATCGTCGTTTGGCCGACCGCCGATACCGCAGGCACCCCGCCGGCCGAGATCAAGGAACGTTTCCCGGATCTCGTCCCGGAGGTCCCGCGCGCCTTCGAACGCGGGGTGCAGGGACGCCTGCCGCTGTTGCGCATCGGCTGGGGGGTGATCAGGCCGCAGGCGCAGCCGGCCGCCACGGCAGGCGGGTCGAAACCGTAAGCCGGACGGTTCCGCGCAAACGATGCGCACTCCGTCCGCGATCCGCGCCTCAATGGTATCCTTCGCCCTCGCGCACCTTGCCGCGGAACAGCCAGTACACGAACACGTAATAGCCGAGGATGATCGGCAGCAGCGCGACCGTGCCGAGCAACAGGAAAATCTGGCTCGCGGGAGCGGCTGCGGTCTGCCAGATCGTCAGCGTGGGCGGGACCAGATAGGGAAAGGTGGAGATCACCAGGCCGAGATAGCCGAGCAGGAACAGGACGATCGAGGCGAGGAAAGGCAGCACCTCACGCCCCGCCGCGAGGGAGCGCCAGGCAAGGAGCGCAATGAAGCCGGTGAGCAACGGCACCGGCCACAGGAAATAGATGTTCGGGGCCGAGAACCAGCGCGCGGCGATGCGCTCGAACGCCAGCGGGGTCCAGATGCTGACCACGCTCATGAATGCCAGCACCGCGACCAGCAACGCCGCGGCCTGTCGACGGGCGCGCTCGGCGACGGCGCCCTCCGTCTTCATCACCAGCCAGGTTGCGCCGAGCAGGGCGTAGCCGGCGACGACGCCGAGGCCGCACAGCAACGCGAACGGCGTCGCCCAGTCGAAGGGACCGCCGGCGAAGGCGCCGTTCTCCACCTTGATGCCTTGAATGAGACCGCCGAGCACCAGGCCCTGGCAGAAGCCGGCGAGCGTCGAGCCGCCGGCGAACGCCAGATTCCAATATTTCTTGCTGGTGACCGCGACCGAGCGAAATTCGAAGGCGACGCCGCGAAACACCAGGGCGAGCAGCATGACGATCACCGGCAGGTAGAGCCCCGGCATGATCACCGCATAGGCTTGCGGGAAGGCGACCCACAGGCCGCCGCCGCCGAGAACGAGCCAAGTCTCGTTGCCGTCCCAGAACGGCGCCACCGAGTCCATCGTCTGGTCGCGCTCCCGCTCGTTGCGGGCATAGGGAAACAGGATGCCGACGCCGAGATCGAAGCCGTCGAGGATGACGTAGAACGCGACTGCGGCGCCGAGGAGCGCGGCCCAGATCACCGGCAGGTACCATTCCATGGCGGCTCTCCTCTCCTCTCCTCACCGTCGCGGCGCCAGGGCTTCGAGTCCGGCTTCGAGCGCCGAGGATAACGGCCGCGTCGGCGTGCCGCGCTCGGGGGGCTCGATCGCGCGCCCTTCCGGTCCCCTGGCGATCAGCCGGTTGATGTAATAGATGCCCATCGCGAACACGATGCCGTAGACCAACACGAACAGCGCCAGCGTCGCCGCGACGCTCGCGCTCGGAACCGGTGAGGTCGCATCGGCGGTGCGCAGTATCCCGTGGGCGAGCCACGGCTGGCGTCCGGTCTCGGTGACGATCCACCCCGAGATCACCGCGACGAAGCCCAGCCACCAGCCGTGCGCGGCGAGCTTGAGGTACCAGCGCGCGTCGAACAGGGTCCGCCGCCACCACAGCCACAGGCCCGTCAGCCCGGCCGCGATGATCACGACG
>WNFD01002106.1_pt2 | contig 35686 bp, 31 predicted proteins | sample 5400491 | NCBI WGS metagenome assembly WNFD01 (sample SAMN13153343, study PRJNA577476) | soil metagenome | isolation source: 120 cm saprolite under Douglas fir tree site 2 hole 2 replicate 2 | place: USA:California | collected 2015-04-18 | reverse complement strand
GCTCCCACTGCCTGAACGCCGTGCGGATCGCGTCCAGGAACTCCGTGTGGAAGTTGGCGACGGTGCCGGGCGGGAGGTAGACGCGCACCGGGTCGGTGGCGCGGTGGTTCCAGCGGTGCAGTGCCGAGTCTTGGCTTTCTGCCACGATCTCGTTCAAGTAGGTCGCGCCGGCGCTCGCCCGAACGCGGCGCCGGGTCTCCGAGCGCGCGAGCTGTTCCAGGTAATGCGACTCGCCGCCGGAGTCGGTACTCCTGCCTTGCGAAGCGGTGACGGCCGGTTGGGGGCGCGCGGCCGGACGTGTCGTGTCCGCCGCGGGGGCGCTCACGCGGGTGGGCGCACGGGTCGCGGGCGCGCGATGCGAGACGAGGGCATCCCAGGCCACGGCCAGCACGATGAGTACGGCAGCCGCGGCGATGAGCCGGGAGGTGTAGGCGTCCGTCATGCGCGCAATATGCGAATGTGCGGCGCGTCGCCGCTAGCTTTGCCACCCTGGCGTCTCTATGATTGTGGCCTGCTTATGCTTGGACGCTGAGTGTTCGCACTTCCTGCCAAGGTGATCGTCCGTCGCCACCGGTGGGTACTCGCGGCCTGGGCCACGCTAGCCGTGTTCCTCGCTCCCCGCGCCTGCCACGTCCAGCAGGTGCTCGCGGTCCGGGGCACCTCCGACCACTCGACGGAGTCCCATCGCTCCGCGATCCTGATCAAGGAGGCGTTCCCCAGCCCGGTTGCCGATTACGTGGCCATCGTAGTGCGCGGGCCAGTGGCGCAACGCAACCGGCGCTTCCGAGTGGTGCTGGACTCGATTTCCGCGGCAGTCGCGCACCGCCCCTACGTCAGCCAGGTCATTACGCTGCGGTCCATCGGCGACTCCGCGCTGGACCGGCCCGAGCAGCGCATCACCTTCCTCATCGCCGCCCTCGCCCCCGACAGCACCAACGATATCACCAAGAACTACGTTCCCGACCTGCGGACCGAGATCGCCCGCACGTTGGAGCGCCTCCCGGGGGGCACGGGGTTTGACGTCAAGGTCACAGGGGACCCGGCGCTGGACTACGACTTACGCACGATCAGCGGCGAAGACACGGCGCGGGGGGAGCGGCGCCTCGTGCCCCTGACGCTGGTCGTCTTGGTGCTCGCCTTCGGCGCGCTGGTCGCGGCCCTGCTGCCGCTCGCCGTCGGCGTGCTCGCAATCACGATCGCTCTCGGCATCGTCACCATCGCCGCCCGGTTCGAGACGATGTCGGTGTTCGTGCTCAACATCACGACGATGGTGGGGCTGGGGGTCGGCATCGACTACTCACTGCTGATCGTGACCCGGTTCCGCGAGGAGCTGAACCGCGGTCTCGCGCCCGCGGACGCCGCGGTCCGTACCGTGCAGACCGCCGGCTCCGCCGTGGTCACCTCCGGTCTGACGGTTGTGGTGGGGTTCGCGGCGCTGCTCACCACGCCGATCGTGGAAACGCAGTCGGTGGGCGTGGGCGGCTTGCTCGTCGTGGGCGTCGCGGTGTTACTCGCGACAACATTCCTTCCGGCGATGCTGGTCGTGCTCGGGCGCAATATCGATCAACCCCGCTGGCTCGCCCGCCCGCTCTCGCGGATCCACGCGCCCACGGGATGGGAGCGTTGGGCCCGTTGGCTGGGGCACCGCCCGTGGCGGGCCATCGCCGGCGGCGGCCTGGCGATCGGCCTGCTCACGTTACCGCTCACACAGATCCGAATCGGCTTGCCCGCCACGAACTGGTTTCCGACGGAGTCCGAGTCGGGCCAGGGCCTGAACGAACTGCGGGAGATCGGCGCCAGCGGGGTAATCCAGCCCATGCGCATCGCGGTGCGCTTTCCCGAAAGCGAGTCGGCGCTGTCGGCCAGGCGGCTGGCCGGCCTCAAAGCGCTGAGCGACTCGCTGCGCCGGGATCCGCGCATCAAGGAAGTGCGCGGGGTGGCGACGCTGCGACCGATGTCCCGGCTCCAGCTGGCGATGTTCTACAGCGATCCTCAAGAGGTGCGCGCGCGCTACCCCGAGTTCTTCAACGCCTATCTCAGCGCGGACAACCGCACGACGCTGGTGGACGTGATCCCCTCGGATACTGTCTCCCTCACCGGCCTGATGGACGATGTGCGCGACGCCCGTGCGGTGATCGCGCGCGGCGTGCGCGGGCTCGATGGCGCCGAGATCGCGGTCGGCGGCTTCGCGGCCGCGAGCGTGGACCTGCAGAACCACCTGCTCAGCGGCATGCCGGGAATCGTCGCGCTGATCCTCGGCATCACGGCGATCATGCTCTTCTTCGCCTTCAACTCGCTGCTCGTGGCGCTCAAGGCGGTGGTGCTCAACTGCCTCTCGGTGGGCGCCGCCTTCGGCGTCACGGTCCTCGTGTTCCAGCATGGCTACGGCGGGCAACTGTTCGGGTTGGATGGGCCCACGCAAGCGATCTTCGTGATCGTGCCGGTGCTGGTCTTCGCGACGGTCTTCGGGCTCTCGATGGACTACGAAGTGTTCCTGCTGGCGCGCGTGAAGGAGGTCTTCGACAAGACCGGCCGCAACGACCACGCGACCATGGAAGGCCTGTCCGCCACTGCCTCGACGATCACCTTCGCGGCGGCAATCATGATCGCTGTGTTCGGCGTGTTCGCGTTCTCGCGGGTGCTGGCGGTGCAGTTCATCGGCTTCGGGCTGGCCGTGGCGGTGTTGCTCGATGCCACGCTGATCCGGATGGTCCTGGTGCCGGCGATCATGCACATCGCCGGGAGATGGAATTGGTGGCCGGGCGTGCGCGCGCCCAAACTGGATGCCGAGGCCAGCGACTAGCCGTCTAGCCGTCTAGCCGTCCAGCCGTCTGAGCCGTTCTCCCCACAGGTCCCAGTGCCACGCGGGCACCCGCTGGCCGGTGCGCGGATCCTTCAGCGGCTTGTATTGCAGCCACGCGGGTTGCAGGTCGAGCGCGCGCCCCACGGAGAGCAGGGCGTCGCGGCCGCTGCTCACCACGTGCGCCATCGGCTCGCCGCGAAAACGGTGCCGATGAAGCCACACGCCGCCGTCGAGGGCGAAGCAGAGCCCATCGCGGCGGCGTGCGAATTCTCGGAGCTGACCCGCTAGGAGCAGGTGATGCGTCCCTCGACGGTGGCCACGCCGACCGGCGGCCCGGTCCCGGAGAACACGAAGCACTGGCGCGGGGTATTGGCGTCGACGGCGGAGGCGTTCCAGCCGCCCGCCGTCGCAGAGAGGGTGATGGTCACACCGGCACTGGGTTGGAAGTTGTTCAGCTGCAGCAAGCTGTTCGTGTACGTCGAGCTGTCGTAGAAGAACGACTCTTCGGCCGTGGCGATGTTGCGCAGATCGGCTTTCATCTGGGCGATATACGCCTTCTCCTTCGTGTTGACGAACTTCGGGATGGCGATGGCCGCCAGGATCCCGATGATCACCACCACGATGAGTAGCTCGATCAGCGTAAAACCGCGTTGCGACCTCACGGCATGACCCTCCACATGCTTAGTGCGCCCGCACTCTGCTGCGGGGTCGGCCCGAGTACCGCCTATAGTAGGGCGCGAGGGGTGCAAGCTGCAAGAGCCGTGCTCAACCCTTGGCCTCCACCCAATTCTTTCCGATACCGAGACTTACCACGAGCGGGACCCGCAAATTGGCCGCCCCTTCCATGTGGCGTTTTACCAGTTCTTTTGCGCTCCCCTGCTCCGCATCCGGCACCTCGAAGACGAGCTCGTCATGCACCTGCAGCAGCATCCGCGTCCGCAGGCCGTCGGCCCGCAGCGCCGCGGCGATGCGGATCATCGCCAGCTTAATCAGGTCCGCCGCCGAACCTTGCAGCGGCGAGTTGGTCGCCGTCCGCTCCCCGAATGCCCGGACGTTGAAACTCTTGTTCTGGAGCTCCGGGACATAGCGCCGCCGCCCGAACAGCGTCTCCACGTATCCTTTCTCGCGCGCCTCGGCCACGGTCCGGTCGAGCCACGCCCGCACACCTGCGAACCGCTGGAAGTAGCCCCGGATGAATTCCTTGGCCTCTTCGAGGGTGATCCCCAACTGCCGCGCCAGGGCGAACGGCCCTTGCCCGTAGATGGTCGCGAAGTTGATGGTCTTGGCCCGCGCGCGCATCTCGGTTGTAACCTGCTCCTGCGCCACGCCGAAAATGAGGGCTGCAGTTTGCCGGTGAATGTCGCCGCCGCGCGCGAACGCCTCCACGAACGCCGGATCTGCCGACAAATGGGCGAGGAGCCGCAGCTCGATCTGCGAGTAGTCGGCGGTGAGCAGCACGGCGTCGGCCGGGGCTACGAACGCGCGGCGAATCGCCTCGCCGCGCGGGGTGCGCACGGGGATGTTCTGGAGGTTCGGGTCCTGACTCGAGAGCCGGCCAGTCGCCGCGCCAATCTGATTGAAGTCGGTATGCACGCGTCCCGTCGACGGGTTCACGTACGCGGGGAGCGCGTCCACGTACGTGGACTTCAGCTTGGAGAGCTCGCGGTATTCGATCAACAGCTTCGGCACCTCATGCCCCATCGCCGCGAGCTGCTCCAGCACCTCGAAGTCTGTGGAAGCCCCCGTCTTGATCTTCTTCAGCACCGGTAGCTGCAGCTTGTCGAACAACACCGTGCGCAGCTGCGGGGTCGAATTGATGTTGAACTCCGTTCCCGCAGCCTGGTGGATCTGCCGCTCCAGATCGGCCAGCTCACGCGCGAAGGCACGGGAGAGCTCGCCGAGCAACTGCCGATCGATCAGAACGCCCGCCCATTCCATGTCCACCAAGACGCCGATCAGCGGGACTTCCACCGTATCGAGCAGGGGGCGCAGCCGGTGGTCCTCCAGCTCGGGCGCGAACGCGTCGCGCAGCCGCAGCACCGTTTCGCTGTCTTCGCAGCAATAGCGTGCCGCCGCCGGGACCGGCACTTCCGCGAATGGCCGCTCGCCACGCCCGCGACCCGCGACGTCCGCGTAGCTGCGCAACTCGACGCCGACCAGTTCACGGGCCAGCTCGTCGATGGCGTGCGAGCGCCGTCCCGGGTCCAGCAAGAAGCTCGCGAGCATCGAGTCGTAGGCGACCCCGGCGACCTCCGCGCCCGCGCGGCGTAGCACCAGCCAGTCGTATTTGATATTGTGCCCCGCTTTCGGCACGGCGGGGTCGGCGAGCAGCTCGCGCAGCGGGCGCAGCGCCTCGCTCGCCATGGGTGGCAGGTTGCGCGGCGGCTCCCCGCCGGCGAGCTCACCATCGGGCGCCACGTGGGCGAACGGCAGATACCAGGAGCGGCCGGGCGCGACCGCCAGCGACATCCCCACCAGCGTCGACCGCAGCGCATCGAGTGATGTGGTCTCGGTGTCGATCGCAACCACGCCGGCCTGGCGGCATTCCGCCGCCAGTGCCGCGAGCTGCGCCGGGTCGTCCAGGACCAGTGCTGACCGACTCACGGCGGCGTCGGCCGCAAGCGCGCGCGGCGCGGGCGCCGGACCCGCTACCGTATCCCTCCGCACGCCGCCCGCCCCTCCCGCCGCACCCGCACCCGCCCCCGCCCCCACCCCGAGCTGGTCGAGCCGGGCGATCAACGACCGGAACTCGAGCTCGGTGAACAGCTGGGTCAGTGTTGACACATCAGGCGGTCGGACGCGGAGCGCGTCCAGGTCGAGCGTGACGGGGACGTCGCGCCGGATCGTGACCAGCTCGCGGGACAGTCGCGCGAGGTCGGCGTGCTCCAGCACCGCTTCGCGTGCGCGCTTGCCGGGGATCTCCGCGGCGCGGGCGAGAACCCCATCCAGATCGCCGTACGCGTCGAGCAGCTCGCGGGCGGTCTTCTCGCCCACGCCTTTGACGCCTGGGACGTTGTCGGAGCTGTCGCCCACGAGGGCGAGGTAATCCACCACGCGGTCGGGCGGTACGCCGAGCCGCTCATGGGCGTTCGTGGCGTCGACCCAGTGCTCCTCGACCGCGGCCGGGCCACGGCGCCCGGGGTTGAGCAGGGAGATTCCGGGTCCGACCAGCTGGTAGAGGTCCTTGTCCCCCGAGACGATCACGACCTGCAGGCCTCGGGCTGCCCCCTGGGTCGCGAGCGTCCCGATGACGTCGTCGGCCTCGTATCCTTCCACGCCGATTACCGGCACGCCGAAGCCCTCGAGGATCTGGGCGATGCGCTCCACCGAACGATCGAAGTCCTGCTGCAGCTCCTCCCCCAGCTTCTCGCGCGTGGCCTTGTAGGCGGGATACGTCCGGTGGCGGAAGGACTCGCCCACGTCGTTCACCCACCCCAGGTAGTCGGGGCGGTGCTGCTGGCGCAGGCGCAACAGGAAGTTAGTGACCCCCCAGGCGGCCGACGTGTTCTCGCCGCTTTTGGTGGTGAGGGGTCGCGCGATCATGGCGAAGAAGGCGCGGTAGATGAGCGCATAGCCGTCGAGGAGAAACAGGCGCTCGGCAGGCGACATGGGCGAATAATAGACCGCAAACGAAAACCCCGCCCGCGAAGCGGCGGGCGGGGTGCGACGAACGGCGAGGGGGTCGACTAGACGCGGGTGACGTTCGCCGCGTGGAGCCCTTTGTCGCCCTGCTTCACCTCGAACTCCACGACCTGTCCCTCCGCGAGCGTCTTGAAGCCGTCCATCTGAATCGCTGAAAAGTGGACGAAGACGTCTTCGCCACCCTCCTGTTCAATGAAGCCGTACCCCTTCGCATCATTGAACCACTTCACCTTTCCCCTGGCCATTCGCGCTGCCTCCTGCAAGGTCATCCGTGAGAGGCGTGTTCGCCTGCTGCACACCCTCCGTGCGGTGCGCGATAGAAATGTTGCCCGACAGAATCCTTGTCAAGCGCCGCGCAGGCCCAGCCTGCACCGCCCTGGCAACGGCCGTCAATTATTTGGGGGGGGGGAGGCGGGGGAGGCGAGGGAGGCGGCGGCGTACAGGGCGCGGTACAGCTCGCGGTTGCGGAGCACCGCGCGCACGTAGCCCCGCGTCTCGGGATAGGGAATCAGCTCGATGAACCGGTCGGGGTCATCCGCGCCGGGCCGCGCCAGCCAGCGCGCGACCGGGACCGGGCCGGCGTTGTAGGCCGCCACGGCGACCTCGACCCGTCCGCCGTAGCGGTGTAGCAGGTCGGCGAAGTGCGCCGCGCCCAGGTGGAGGTTCAGATCGGGAACGGTGATCCACTCAGGATAGAACGTGACGTCGAGACTGCGGGCGGTGAGGGCTGCGGTCCCGGGGAGCAGCTGCGCCAGCCCGCGGGCGCCGGCGGCCGAGAGGGCTTCGAGGTCGAAGATACTCTCCTGTCGCACGATGCCCACGAACAGCAGGGGGTCCACGCCGAACTCTCGGGCCTCCGGCTCGAGCGCAGCCCGATCCGGCCAGGGGAAGATGGCGCGCAGCGCACGGGGATCGTTGGGCGCGCGGGTGAGGGCGTGCCAGCCGAGCCGCACTCCGGCGGGACCCCACCCCGCCCCCACAAGCCTCGCGCTCCAGGCGAGCAGAGCGTCGGTTTCCTGCGGCGGATGGACGAGCACCCATCGGACCTCGGCCAGGGCTTCGGTATCGAGGCCAGCCAGGATGAGTGTATCGAGGGCGCCGAGCTGGGCGGCGACCGATGGCGGGACCGGCGTGGCCGGCGCCTCGGCGATCCGCAGCGGTGGTAACGCCACCTCGCGCCGGGCGCGCAGCCCGTAATAGCCGATCGAGTCTTCGCGCGCGAGGGTGGTCCACAGCTCACGGGCCTTGGCGCTGTCGCCGCGCTCGCGGGCGAGCCGTCCGAGCCAGAAGCGCGCGGCGTTGCGCTGGATGCCGACGGCATCCACTTCCGCCTGATAGAGCCGGGCGGCGCTGTCGGGCCGGCCCTCGTCGCTCGCGCGCGCGGCGAGACGGAAGCGGGCGTTCGAGGCGCGCAGGTCGGCGGGATAGCGCGCCAGCAAATCCCCGTACCAGCGTGCCGCCCCAGTCCAATCGCCCCGACTATCCAGCAGGTCTCCGATGAGGTATAAGGCGGTCGGCGCGGCCGTGTCCGCCGGGTACGTCTGCGCGAACGCCGACAGCGCCTCAGGGGCGCCTGGGTCTCCGAGACGCAGCAGGACCCGCGCGCGTCGATACAGCGCGAGGGTTCGCAGGGCGGAATCGCCTGCCGCGGCGTGGTACGCGCGCACGGCATCGCCGAGCCTCCCGGCGGCGGTCAGCAGTTCGCCGTACAGCACCAGGGTCGCGGCGCTCGAGTCGCCTTGGGCGACGGCGCGCGCGACCTGAATGCGGGCTGCGGTGACGTCGCCGTGCAGGCGCAGGGTGCGGGCCAGCGCCACCCGCTCGGCTGGCAGGCGCGGTGGCAGCCCGCCACTCGCCAGCGCCACACCCGCCGCCGCGTCGTCGCTCTCGGGAGCGCGACCGATCAATTCGTACAGGGCAGCGCGGGCGCGGGCCGAGTCTTGCCGGCCGAGTGCGAGCCGGGCGGCCTCCAGCAGGTGGCCGGTGTGGGCGAGGGCCTCGAGCGCGGCCGCCGAGTCTCCGGCCGCAAGCAGCGCCCGCGCGCGCGCGGCCGGCGCTTCGCGCGCCACCTCCGCCGGCAGATCGGCGAGCAGCCGATTTGCGAGCGCCGTATCCCGCGTGACTCGGGCCTGCCGCAGCCGCAGCCAAGCATCGATGCTGGTGCGGGCGATGGAGTAGTAGTGTGCCGCGCTGTCGAGAGCGCCCCCCGCCTCGAACGCCAGCCCCGCCCGCACGGCGAGCAGCGCTGCGCGGGAGCCGCTCGCCCGCGCGAATGCCGCCACGAAGTGCGTCGCGGCGAGTGTCGACGCGCCGAGACGCGCCTCGGCTTCCGCGAGGATCCCGAGGGCTTCGCCCTCGCCGTAGTCGTCGAGCCAGGGTTGACCAGCGAGCAGGCTGCGCGCGCGGTCATAGCGCCGGGCCCGGAGCTCGGCGCTGGCGCTCTGAACGACGAACGCGGCGTTCTGGTGTGGCTCGCGCGACGCAGCGGCGAGCAGCGTCTCCGCTGCACGCCACGGCCGGCCGGCGGCGTGCAGCGATTCGGCACGCTGCACTGCCCCACGCCCTTGTTGCCCGGCGGCGGGCGCCGGGACAGCCAGGAGGAGGAGGAGGAGGAAGAGGCGGCGAGACGTCACCGCGTCCGGCGCACTCGAAAGAGCGCGCGTTGGTAATCGGCGCGCGAGCTGGGAGTGAGCCGGAATCGGCCGAACCCCGACTGGTCGACGAACAGCAGCAACAGCTGCAGCGAGTTGTAGGTCCAACGGATCACCGCCGGGCCTCCACGGCTCACGTCCCCACGCAGATCGTACACTTCGTCGGGGTCGCCCATGGTGATGAACACCTCGCCGCGATCGGTCAGCCACCCGGGGTCCCCAGCCTCGGCATAGCGTTGGTTGGCGGTCTGGATGCGCCGGAAGTAGTCGTCGAGCGCTTCGTTCTCGGGTGTGATCGGTACGGGATCCGTCGCCTTCCAGAACCGCTTCCACATTTCGGGACGGTCCGCCGGGGACGCCTTGCGCAGCGAGTCCACAAGGTCCTGGCGCTCGAAATAGCGCAGCAGGCTGATCATCTGATCGAAGTTGGTGATCACCCACTGGCTGGAGAAACTGACGAGAAACGGGGATCGCGCGCTGGGGCCGCCACCCACCGGCTGGAGCTGGATCTGGGCCTGGCCCATCGGGAGCCGGGACGGCGCCAACACGATCACTGCGCGTCCCAGGCCTGTACCGCCCGCCACGGGCACGGTGTCCTCGAGCACGTTGGCGCCGCCCTGATCGGTGACTTGGATCGCGAGCCGCGCCTGCGCCGCCAGGCCGTAGCCTTCGATGTAAAAGCGCAGCGTGTCACCGCCATAGGGCAGCGTGGCACGCGGGTTGACCAGCAGCTTAGGAGGGTCCGCGGCATTGGTGCGACCTATTCCTTCATAGATGGCGATGGGCGTGGCGAGCCCAGGTCCGGCGTACGACGGCACGGTGTCCAGGCGCTCCTGGTGGGCCACGCCGGGACCGTTCCGGTCGCGCACGAGCACCGTCACGTGATAGACGCCCGGCCCGAGCGAGAGGAACTGTTGGAACACGATGCTCTCGTCGTTTCGCAGCGTCTCCTGGAAGGCGCGCACCCGGACCACATGGTCACTGGCCATCTGGCGCGCCACAGCGCCGCTCTCTACCCCTGCGGAGTCGGGGCGGAAGATCACCTCGACGTGGTACTCGGCGACGAACTCGTTGCCGTCCCGACGGAAGGTGAGCGCGTGGTTGGCGAGCGAGAGCGCGGCCACGGCGAGTGTCGAATCCCGGGTCGCAGAACGCAGGTAGCGCAGCGATCCGACGAACGGCAGGGGCGGACCGCTGACGTAGAAGCCCATCGCGCGGTAGATGTCGGCCGCGTCGAGCACGCGCATTACATTCACGCCTGGCTGAGGCCGGTCCGGAGCGCCGACGCGTTGCCACGGGCCGCAGCCCATGGCCCAGAGGCCCAGTACGAAGCACACCCGTGCGTGTCGCGTCACTTGCTCAACCTCAAATCCGGGCGTTAGTTTCGCCCGTCTCCATGGCCACTGAGAATTACGTCGGCCGGACCGTAGCCGGCTACCGGCTCCTCGAACGTGTCGGTGAAGGCGGCACGGCGGAGGTCTATCGGGCGCAGCACCCCGAGCGTGGCGCCTGTGCGTTCAAGGTATTGCGCCAGCGGCTCAGGGGCGACCCCACGGCGGTCAAGCGATTCCTGCGGGAGGCGGGCTACGGGTCCCGCGTCCTGCATTCCGGGGTGGTCCGCACCTACGATTACGGGGAGGCGGACGGCCTCTATTACCTCGCGCTCGAGTGGGCGGGTGGGGAGTCCTTCGCCCAGTTCCTACACCGCAGCGGACCGCTCGCTCCCCCAGCGGTCGCGCAGATCGTGCGCCAGCTCGCCGAGGCCCTCGCCGCCGCCCACGAGGCCGGGATCGTTCACCGGGACTTGAAGCCCGAGAACATCATGATCGACCCGGCCACACAGCGCCTCAAGCTGCTGGATTTCGGTATCGCCCGGGACGCCGAGCTCCCACCCGAAGAGCGACTGACGCGCACCGGGTTCTTCGTCGGCACGTTGCAATATGTGGCACCCGAGGCCCTGTCTGGTGAACTGGTGGACGGGCGCGCCGACATCTACAGCCTGGCGACGATCACCTATTACTCGCTCACGGGCCGTCACCCCTATGCCGGGCGGACCCCCCGGGAGCTCTTCCAGCAGCTCCTCACCGAACCTCCGTTGCCGCTCAACCGGGCGCTGCCGGGGCGGACCTTTCCCGCGGCGTTGGAAGCGGCCGTCATGCGGGGCCTGGCCCGCGACCCAGCGAAGCGCCAGCAGACGGTGCTCGCGTACGCCGCTGAGGTCGAAGCGGGCACTCGGGGCGCTCCCTCCCCTGCGGCTCCAGGCTCACAGCGGGGCGGCTTGTTGGGGGCGTTGAAGCACATGATCTCTCGCGGCCAACGTGACACGGAGAAATAGTAGTAGCAAGTACAACTACGTAGCTACTGCGTGACACGCTCGAACCCTTCCCTGGAGCGCCTTCGCGAGCTGCTGCGCACGCGCTCGATCACCCACGGGGACTTCGTCCTCGCCTCCGGCCGCCGATCCAGCTACTACATCGATGCGCGCCGCACCACCATGTCCGGCGAAGGACTGCTGCTCGTCGGACAGCTGGGGCTCGCACGACTCGCCGACCGGCGTTGGACTCCCCAGGCCATCGGTGGGCTCACCCTGGGTGCCGATCCCGTGGCCTATGCCATTGCTTCCGCAGCACGCTCCCGGGGCCTCCCGCTCGACGCGTTCACCGTGCGCGCCCAAGCGAAATCCCACGGCACCGGCCGCCGCATCGAGGGGTGCTTCGATCCCGGCTCGAGCGTCGTCGTGGTGGAGGACGTCATCACGACTGGCCAGTCGGCGCTCGAAGCGATCGGCGTTCTCAGAGCAGCCAATGCTCGCGTGCTTGGGGTCCTCGCGGTGGTCGACCGGGAGGAGGGCGGGCGGGCCGCGCTCGAGCAGGCGGGCTACGAGGTCGACACCCTCCTCACCGCCACCGAGCTGGGCCTGCGGTGAGCGCGCGCGGCTGAAGCCGCGGCTTGTGCCCCCCCGGTCGTGGTGTAAGATGCTGGAGTGAGCGACAGTCCTCCCCCCTCCCCCGCTCTTGTTCCTCCCCTGAATCCCCGGGCGTCCCTCGCCGCGCGGCTGCGCGGCTGGAAGGACGAGGCCTCGGGGCTCGAGCAGCGCTTGAAGGACCTCGAAACCTTCGCCCGCAGCCACCGTCGCCGCTGGGGGATAGCGGTCGGCGTCTTCCTCTTGGGGCTGGTGGGGTGGGGGGTAGGGGTGGTCCGCACTCAACCGACGACGATGGTCGCCGGTCTCGGAGTCGGTCTCATAGTCAACGCGCTCGTGGGGATGATCAACGAGCGCGGCTGGTACCGCTGGTGGTTGATCTACGTGCTTGCCCTGCTCGACGTCCTGCTGGTGGCGCTGCTGGTCGTCTGGTTCGGCCACGGCGCACTGATCGTGGTGCTGTTCATCGCGGTGCTGCCGTATGCGTTCGACCAAGGCAAGGGCGTCGGTGAGTTCCTCATCTTGGTCGCCTCGCTCGCCTATCTCGGAGCCAGTTACCTGCACGGGGAGCTATATCCGGCGGACGCCGGGCAGTTCACGGAGATCGGACTGGAGACGGTCGTGTTCATCGTCGTCGCGATGACGCTCAAGCAGATCCCCGCGATGCTGATCGAGCGGATCCGCCTGGCGCGCGACGTGATGGGGGAAGCGGAGCAAGGCTTTCTGGCCGTCCGCGCCTCGGCGGCCGAGGCCGACGAACTCGGGTTCCTCGAGAAGAGTTTCAATCGGATGCTCGACGAGATCGGCGCCACGATCTCGACGGTGCAGCGAGAGGCGGACGAGGTGGCGGCGTTCGCCGAGGAGCTGGCGGCGTCGGCCGAGCAACTTCACGCCACGTCGGAAACGGTGACGCATACGGCGCAGCAGCTGGCGAGCGACCTGGGCCAACAGCGGACGATGGCGGACGGCGCGCGCGGCGAGAGCGCCAAGGCGGCCGACCAGGCGGAGTCGCTGCGGGTGCGCGCCGAAATGATGCAGGTGGACGCGCGGCGTCTGGTCGCGGCAGCGGCGCGGGGCCGGGAGCGGGTGGAGCGAGCCAGTCAGACGCTGCGCGCGGTGGGCGAGGAGGTACGTGCCACGGCATCCACGGTCGTCGGGTTGTCGGCGATGTCGGAGCGGATCGGAGTGTTCGCGCAGACGATCGCCCGCATCGCCCGTCAGACCCACCTGCTGGCGTTGAACGCCGCGATCGAGGCGGCCCGCGCCGAAGAGCACGGTGAGGGGTTCGCCGTCGTCGCCGACGAAGTCCGGGCGTTGGCGGGGGAGGCAGGAAAGTCGGCCCGGGAAGTGGCGGAGCTCGTCAGCGACCTGCGCGCGGGCATCGAGGCTGCCGCACGGGCAATGCAGTCGGGCGAGGCGAAGGTGCGCGACATCGGCGCGGTCGCCGCCGAGGCCGACGGCGCCCTCCAGGAGCTGCACGAGGGGGTGCAGCTGATCGGCGATCTGGTGAATGCGACCGCCGACGTCTCGCGGAGCCAGGCGCAGCGCCTGGCCGACCTTGCCCAGTCACTGCAGCAGGTCGCGACGATCTCGAGCAGCAGCTCACAGAGTGCCGACGGCGCCGCGACTGCCACGCAGGCGCAGATCACATCCATGGGCGACCTCACCGCCACCTCACAACAGCTCGCGCAGCTCGCCGAAAGGCTACGGGGGAGCATCGCCCGCTTCTCGGTCCTGCGCCGCGACCAAGAGACCGCCGAACACCGCGCGCTCCGACTATCCGAGCGGCAGCAGCGGCAAGCGGCCGACTGAGTCACCCCCTCCCCCCACCCACCCCCCCCCCACTCCCCCGCCCCCGGGGTCGCCACTGCGGCCGCGCCCGATCCCTGGTCTCAGAGCCAAGTGTTGAGGGGGTGAAACGCGCGCAGGGCGGCCCGGTAAGGGGTGATGAGGAGATCCACGAATCGCACCAGCGCCACGTCGAAAGGAAAGCGACGTCGGAACTCGCCAGCGGTCACACCGAGCATCGCCTTCAGATGCCGGCCGAAGCTTTGTGGCGAGGAGAAGTCGAGGCGGTAGGCCACGTCGGCGACGGACAGGGCAGTGTTCTGAAAGAGATAGGCGGCGTGCAGCAGACGCATCGCGGCAAGGTAGCGCTTCGGCGAGGGGAGCCCGGAGCGATAGACGCGGGACATCAACGTGCTGGGGCCCACGCGCAGGTGACGCGCCAGCGCCCGCACGGTGGCCAGCACCGGAGCCAGGCGCGCCAGGGCCTCGAAGAAGAGGCGAGCATCTTCAGGCGCCTCGTTCAGCTCCGGAAGGATGCGGGCTAAGATGCAAGCCGCCACCGGGGAAGCCGGATGACCGAGGAGCTCGCGCAGGCGGCGCCAGCCCTCCGGCTCCGTGCAGTCGACGGCGGCGCGAACGCCGTGGGCGCCGAGGCGCAGCAGCGTTTCCGTCGCCTCGCGGTCGTGTCGCAAGACGAGGGCCACCGCCGGGATTGCCGGGAACTCCCGAACGAATCGCGCCACCCCCGGGAGCTCGGCCCCGGCACAGCGATGCACCGAGATCACCAGGGCATCGACCCGCCGGCGACGCGCCGTGCGCAGCAGCTCGCGCGGCGAATCCGCATGCAGCGTAGCGAAACACCCGTCGCCCGCGGCATCGACCCGAGAGCGTTCGGGCGGCGGCAGCAGTGTGCACACGGTGACCATATCGGAGAGAGCATATCCAGGCACTGTCAACCTCGAATCAACGTCACGTGAGTAGCATAGGCAGTGGCGGCGCGGGAGCCCCGATCCCTTCAACCGCCCGTCAACGACCCGGAACGGCGCGGATCGTAGCTGGACTCCTGCTGCTCGCACTCGCCGGTGCGACGGTGGGGGCAGTGATGTTCGTGCGGGCAATGAACCGGACTCGGCTCGACGCAGGACTGCTCGCCATCGCGCCGCTCGCGCTGGGAGGGGCCGACCTCGACTCGGCAGGGTCAGCGATTGCCCTCACAGTGATAGAGCGGCTGCACGGGGCGGTCCGCTCGGTGCCCCCCGCGACCGCCCTGCGAGCATGGGACAGCCACGCCGCACCAGCGGAGGCCGCTGTGCTGCTCGCCCAACGCACCGGCGCGGGACTCGTCGTGCTGGCCCAGCTCTGGCCGCAGGGACGAGGCGCGGCCGACTCCGTGCGCCTGGTAGCGCGGCTGCTCGACGTCAGCGGCAACGCCGTGTTGGCACGCTACGAGATCCTGGCGCCGCGAGGAGAGGCGAGCGCGCTCGGCGACTCGCTCGGCCGCCTGCTGCTCCGGGAGCTGGGGAGGGACTCGGCGAGGAGGGGAGCGAGGTGATCAGGACAGCAGCCGGCGGTATATCTCCAGATCCCCGGCGCTGAAACAGACGAACCGAACCGATTCCACCGTCGTCAGGACTGCCAAGCTCTCCCGCACCGTCTGCACCGCGAGATGCGCCGCGTCCGCGATGGGGTAACGATAGGCGCCCGTGCTGATAGACGGGAACGCGATCGACCGCACGCCGTGGTGCGCCGCCAACGCCAGGGAGCTCATGTAGCAGGCGCGGAGCAGCTCCGGCTCCCCACGGCCGCCCCCGCTCCACACCGGGCCGACTGTGTGGATCACGTACCTCGCCGGTAGCCGATACCCCTTCGTGATCCGAGCCTCGCCCGTCGGGCATCCGCCGATCGTCCGGCATTCCTCCAGCAGCTGCGGGCCTGCGGCGCGGTGGATCGCGCCGTCCACGCCGCCGCCGCCGAGGAGCGTCGTGTTGGCGGCGTTCACGATCGCGTCCATGTGTTGCGTGGTGATGTCGCCCTGGACGGCAGCGATGGTTGCCACGGCATCCTACCGCGCGAGACTGCTGCCCAGCAGGCCCGCCAGCGTCCTCAGAGGGTCGGAGACAGCTGAGGCAGGGGAGAGGGGGGGTGAGGGAGGGGGAGGGGAAGGGGGAGGAGGAGCCGCCGGGCCGAGCAGAGTAGCGAAGAGCCGCATGGCACCACAAGCTACCTTCCGGCCGACCGCGAGCAACCGCATTGTTGAGTCCGTGGCCGGCCGGGATTTGATCGAACGCGTGCGCAAAGCGCTCGGGGATCGCTACAACGTCATCACGGCGGTGGGGCGGGGGGGCACCGCGTCCATCTTCGGCGCCTACGACGCCTCCGGACGCAAGGTCGCCGTCAAGGTGCTGCACCCCGAGCTGACGGTTTCAGTCGCCGCCGATCGGTTTCTGCGCGAGATTCGCTACGCCTCGCAGCTGCATCACCCCCACATCGCCCCGTTACTCGACAGCGGAGAGAGCGAATACCTCTTGTGGTACGTAATGCCGTACGTGCCTGGAGAAACGCTGCGCCAGACGCTGCGGAACGACCGGCTGTTGACGGTCGATCGTGGGGTGTGCATTGCTTGCGAAGTGCTGGAGGCGCTGAGCCACGCGCACGAGCACGGACTCGCCCACCGCGACATCAAGCCCGACAACATCGTCCTGGCCGCCGAAGGCGCCGTGCTGGTGGATTTCGGCATCGCGCGCGCGATTGCCCAATCCGGAGAAGATCGCGTGACCCGCAGCGGCTTCGTCGTCGGCACGGAGGAGTACATGAGTCCGGAGCAGGCGGCGGGCGCGCCGGACATCGACGGGCGGACGGACCTGTACTCGCTCGGCGTCGTGTTATTCGAGACGCTGGCTGGGCGTCCCCCGTTCTCCTCGCCCAGCGCGGCGGCGGTGCTCGACATGCAGCAACACCACGCGCCGCCGGATCTTCGCACGCTGCGGCGGGACGTCCCCAAGCCTCTCGCCGCGACGATCTCGAAGGCCCTCGCGAAATCCCGGGGTGAGCGCTGGCAAACCGCACTCGAGATGCGAGGGGCGCTGGAACCGTACCGCTCGGCCCCGTGAACGCAGTCGGACGCTCGGACAGCCAGACGGACGGACCGAACGGCGAGAGGCCGGCCCTCCGAGCGTCCGACTGATGTACGCCCTCATGTGGTCGGGCGGCAAGGACTCCTGCCTCGCGCTTGCGCGTGCGCGGCGCCAAGGACTCGCCGTCGAAACGCTCGTCAACTTTTACGACGCCGCCACCGGTCGCGTCCGCTTCCATGCCACGCGGCGCGAGCTGATCGCCGCCCAAGCCTTCGCCCTAGGGCTGCGCCTGATCCAAGCGCCCACGCGGCCGGACACATACGAAGCCGTGTTTCGGCGCACGCTCACGCAGCTGGCGGCATCCGGCTGCCGCGGAGTTGTGTTCGGAGACATCCACCTCGCGGACGTGCGAGCCTGGTTCGAGGAGCGCGTCACTGAGGCGGGGCTCGCGCACCTCGAGCCCCTCTGGGACAATCCACCCGCCGGGCTCCTCACTGAATTCATCGACAGTGGCTTCCAGGCGGTGCTGACTTGCGTCGAGCTCGCCAAGCTCCCCGCCGCCTGGCTTGGCCGGCCGGTGGATGAGGCCTTGGCTACAGACCTCGCCCGGCTCCCGGGCGTCGACCCCTGCGGCGAGCGCGGTGAGTACCACTCGTTCGTCTTCGGCGGACCGTTTTTCTCACAGCCGGTCCCCTGGCGGCCGGGCCCGATCCACGAGCAGGACGGCTTTGCGCAGTTAGAATTACTGCCACGATGATGGTCGCACGCTCGGACAATCGGACCGTCGGACGGAAGCTCCCGCTCACCGTCCGCCTGGCGGTCGCATTCCTTGTCGCCGCCTGCCAACCGCAATCTCGGCGCCTGCTGCTGCTCGACCTGACGCTCTCCGATCCCGTCGCCCTCGACGCCACCGCGCGCCCCTGGAGCGACGCCGGCTACAGGGTCGAGTACCGTCGCTTCTATCCCCACCTCGCGCGCGCCGACCTGGCACGCTATCACACCCTGCTGCTCCTAGGCGGAGAGACAACGCCGTCCCGAGCGGCGGATGCGCTCAGGGCGGGTGATCTGGCGCTACTCTCGGAGTGGGTGGACGGCGGTGGCGTGGTGGTTCTGGGCTATACCGCGGACCCCGAGGGAGGAGGGGGAGGGGGAGGGGGAGGGGGGGGAGGCTCAGTCGATCGCTGGCTGATGAACCGCTGGCTCGGTTGGAAGGGAGCGGGGATCACGATCGGCGACGATGAGCTGCGCGACACGACGCAGAGCGCGCAGGGCGCCTTCGACCCGCAACCCTCGGTGGAGCCGCAGCGCAATTTGCCGCTTCAGGATCCCGGTTTTGACCCGTTCCCCGCCGGACGTAACCACGCCCTGATCACGGTCTCGGACCAGCAGATACTGGCGCGCACGACCGCCACCGCGTTCGTGCGACCGCCGCGTCAGAAGCCCACCGGGCGACGTCGCGCCGCAGTGATCGCCGCGAGTCGGTTGCGGGACGGCCTCGTCATCGTCGTGAGCCGCCATGCGCTGTCTGCCCTAGGCCCCGACACGCGCCCGAGTACCACACCCACGCTCGCGCTGGACGATCTGGCAGCCACCCGGGGGTTTCTCGTTTCCCTCGCGCGCTGGACCCGGCGCCCGGCCGAATGGGCACGGATTCCTCCGCCTCCCGCTCATGCGCGCGCCCTGCTCGTGCTGAGCGATGCCCCGCGTCCTGTGGGTCTGGCGCCTCCCCTGCTCGCGCCGCCCGGCGGCGCCGCGCTCTCGGTGCTCCCCGCCCCTGAGAGGCCGGATCAGGCGCGCCGTCAGAAACCGCCGGCCTGGATCGGGCGCGGGGGTCTGCGGATCGTGTGGGGGCATGTGGCTGCGCTCTCGCCGGCGATCTTCGGCGCGTCACGCCAGCGCGGGATCGACTCGCTGGTCGCGTTCCTGGATGGTGGGGGCTTCAACGTGTTGGCGGGTGACGCGTTCGCCGCCACCCTGGCCGACACCATCCATGCCGCGCCGTGGGAGCGGGAAGCAGTCCGAAACGGATGGAAACAGCTGGGCGACGCGCTCGAGACGACGAGCCTGCACTGGATTCCGGCGGTCGAGCCGAGCGAGTTCCGGCTTCCGGTCGACACAGCCGCGCAGGCGGCGGCGGCGGACACGACGGCCGCTTGGTGCGCGCTCGACCCGCGGTATTGGGCCGAAGGGATGGGATCGAGCTACCGCGCGCTGGCGCGCCTCGCCGCCACGCGCAGCGACCTGATTCCCGCGGTCGCGCTCGACCTCGACCCGCCGGGCCGGCGACCTTCGGACAATCCGTTATGCGATGCTGCCTGGCGCGCCGCGCTAGCTGGCCTCCCGCGCGACAGCCTCTTCCCCCAGGAGCGTGCCGAGCGGTTCGCCGAGCTCCCCCCGGCGGTACGGTACGACTCCCTGCTCGAGAGCGGTCTGCTCGGACGCTATTACGCCGCCCTGGAGGAAGTCGTCGCCGCGCGCGCCGCCGCGCTGCGCGCCGAGCTGCGCCGCATCCGAGGCGACCTGGGCTTCGCGTTCGTATCGCGACAGCCGCCGCTCGACTGGTACGGGCTCGGGCTGCTGCGCGGTTTCTCGGCTCCAGAGGTGCCCGCGCTGCTGTGGACGACGGAAACACGCCCGCGCGAGTTGCTCGACCGCGTCCGCTCCCGCGGGATCGTGGCCGTGCATGCCGTGGGGCTCGCGCCGGCGAGGATCCCGGCCGGAGCCTGGCCCCGACTCAGCAGGGTAGTCTTCGGAGAAAACGACGGATTCTGGATCGGCCCCCTGCAAACGCTGCTTGCCACGCCGCGCGCGGCCGAGGGACGCCTCAGCCCCGACAGCCTAGCGCGGGTGATCCGCCGCCTCACACGCGCCTTGCCCCCGGCACCTGCCGCCCGGTAGTTTACGGTTCGGGAGGGGTGGGGCCGATGGTCGCGGTACGCCGGTTGGATGGCGTATCGAGGAAAGTCCGAGCTCCGCAGGGCAGACTGCCAGGTAACGCCTGGGCGCCGCAAGGCGACGGACAGGGCCACAGAAAACAGACCGCCCTGTATCCAAAGGGTAAGGGTGAAACGGTGGGGTAAGAGCCCACCGCGCGCCTGGCAACAGGCGCGGCACGGTAACCCCCAGTCGGAGCAAGGCCAAGTAAGCAGCGAGACCCGGCCCGGGTCATTCGAGCTGCGGGTAGGCCGCTTGAGGTGGCTGGCGACAGCCACCCCAGAGAGATGACCATCTATCCGCCTCGGCGGGTATACAGAACTCGGCTTATGGCCCCACCGACCTCCTGAATCCGCCAATGACGTCCAAGCCCTATCCGGCCCAGTGGGAGTCGGTGGCCGACCTCCGCGTGTTCCGCACCACGAACGAGGAATGGCAAAAGCTCCTCGGCTGGCGCGCGGACATGCGCAAGCGGGGCTGGAAACTGCTGCGCGTCTCAAGCGACGGCCCGGAACTGGTCGCCATCTTCGGTCGTACCAAAGCCGACCGCGTCACCTCGTGAGGAGCTTGTTCTAGAAACCATGACCCGTTGCCTCGTGTTCGTCGGTGTCGTGCTCTCGGCGGCCGCTTGTGCCGGCGCCGGCCCGGCCTCGCACCCCGCAGCGCCGCCGGCTGCTTCACCAGCCCCTTCGCCCGCAGCCGCGCCACCCCAGCGAGGGACCCCGGCCCCCGGAGCAGACGCCATTCACCTGGGCCCGAGCTTGCTGCGCTACCTCATTGAGCGCCGCGTTGACATCCATCAACAAGTGCTCGGCCAAGAGTCCTCCAGCCAGCTCGCCTATCGGGTGTTCGCGACCTCCGCCATTCACGGTCCTTCCGACACCGCTGGGTACCCCACGACGTTTACACTGGATTCGATCGTGCCGGATTCCGGGATGAGGCTGCCCGGCACGATCAACCTGGCAAGCGCCCGTGGCTTGACTTTCACTGGGGTGCTGCGGCCCAACGGGGAATTCCACCGGGCGACGCCTTCGGACTCCACGATCGCCCAAGGCCTCGAGCAGCTCGTCGGGACGTTCCGCGACTTCTATCCTCACTTTCCCCGTTCCGGCCTGATCCTCGGCGCAAGCTGGACCGACACGTTGTCACGCACGAACCGCAGCGGATCGATCGACAACTTGCTGATCACCGCCATCACCACTTCTCGCGCCGCAGCGATTGTCGAGCGGAATGGTGCGCACAGCGTCCAGATTGAGTCCACCTCGGCGATCACCTTGAGCGGTAACGGGGCGCTTGGAGGTCAGCCAATCACCCTGCAAGGCTCGGGTTCACGCCATGCCGTAGAATTCGTTGCGGTTGACGGCCGCTACCTCGGCAGCGAGTCGCTAGACTCCACGCACATCACCTTCACGTTTCCTGGACAAACCGTACCACAACGTCTCGTGTCTCACGCCACCGTGAAGGTTCTCCCGTAAACAACCGCACCTTCAGCCTCGCGTTGGTGGGGCTCGCCCTGTCGCGGGTGGCGAGCGCTCAAGTGGTGCCGAACACTGCTACGACCTATTTGCACCCAACCGATGCGCGGGACGTCCGGGCGCTGTGGGTGAACCCCGCCGGTCTCGCTACCGCGCGGTATGCGTCGGTGTATCTGGACGTCACGGTCGGCGACCCCGGCGCACGCGGCCGCTTGCGTCAGCTGAGCGCCGGCTTCAATTCGCGGGGGTTCTCCTTCGGCTACCAACGCGACGTGTTCGACGGCGGCCGGCGCGGGCACACCTATCGGCTCGGACTCGGGGGCTCCTCGGGGGGCCTCGCGGCAGGTGTCGCCACTACCATGTACCGCGGGGATACCAAGGGGACCGGGCTCGACTTCGGCGTGCGCGACTCCTTGGGTTCGGCGCTGACGGTGGGCGGAGTCATCGCCAACCTTGGTCAGCCGACGGTGCGAGGGCTCGAGCAGCGGATAACCTTCGTCCCCGGGGCGACGCTGCGGCCGCTCGGCCCCAACGCGGCCCTCTCGGCGCACGCACGCATCACGACGGCGGAAGTGGTGAGCTACTCCTTCGGCCTACGCTGTCTCCTTGGGGGAGGGGGGGGACGGTGGGCCCCGCTGCAGCTGCTCGGACGGCTCGACACCGACCGTGCCCTGCGACGCGCCGCGTTCGCGTTCGGGCTGTCGCTGGGTGCCGCCGACGTGGTCGGCACGGTCGTCGCCACACCGGGGGACGTGAGCAGCCTGAGCGCCCTCAGTCTGTACGGTCTTTCTACTCGTTCCATGGTCCGGCGGCGCTGATCAACGCCGCGACCGCTCTCCCGCCCGGATCCGCATCCCGCCGTTGGCACCATCTGTTTGGATCTTGATCAGTCCCACGCGACGCGACAGCTCGAAGAACGGCCGCGCTGAGAGGCTGCGGTAGACGGTATCGCGTCGCCCGCCTCGCAATTCCAGCATAAAGCGGAAGCGCGGTCCGTTGTCCCAGTGGGTCTCGTCGCCAAAGCCGAGCAGGGTGTCGTGCCGATAACGGCGAACGCCGCCGGAGGTCACCACGGCTGCGCCGCCTCGCGTCGTCAGCACTAACAGGGCTTGCTCTTCACTGCCGCCTGGTTGAAACACGTACCTCGCCGTGTCCCCCGGGAGGAGGGCACCCTGACGATGCAGCGTGGCGGCGAGGGAGCCGGGTACCGGGGCAACCACGGAGAGTCGCGGCTTGCTCGATAGTGCGTACCAGGCCACGACTACCGCGCCTGCGACGAACGCCCCGAAAGCGAGGCATCCGACGAGGCCCGCCCCTACCGCGTATTTCACGAGCGTGCTGATCAGCGAGCCTTTCACCTTCACACGGCCCCGGGCCGCGGTGGGCAGGACCCCAACGAGTGCCTGGCCCACCTCAGCAGCCGACTGGTAGCGCCTGCCCGGGTCCTTCTGCAGCAGTTGGTCGATGATCGTCGCGAGCTCCGGCGAAACGTCGGACCGCAGCCGGCGGATCGGCTCGGGGGTGGCGGTGAGCTGTTTGGCCAGGATCGACGCGGACGTCGGGCCGTCGAACGGCGGGGCGCCGGCGAGCATGTGATACAGGACAATGCCGAGCGAGTAGATGTCCGAGCGGCCGTCCACCGCGTCGCCGGCTGCCTGCTCGGGACTCATGTATTGCGGGGTCCCGAGGATCATGCCCTCGCTGGTGAGCTGGCTCGTCGCGGCCGCGCTCACCGCCTCCGCCGCCTTGGCGATCCCGAAGTCAGTGACGAAGACGTGGCCTTGCTTGTCGAGCAGGATATTGTCGGGCTTCACGTCGCGGTGGACTACGCTGCGGCTGTGGGCGTAGGCGAGAGCATCCGCGGCTTGCCGCGTGATGCGCGCGGAATCGCCAACCGACAAGCGGTGCCGGATCGCTAGCAGCTGGCGCACCGACGGTCCGTCGATGCACCGCATGATGATGTAGAGCAGGGCGGTCCCCTGCCGGCCGACTTTGTAGATCGGCACGATATTCGGGTGTTCGAGCTGGGCGACCGTGCGCGCCTCGCGCAGGAACCGCTCCGCAAGGGTGCGGGAAGGAGCGATCTCCAGGTCCAGGACCTTCACCGCGACATCCCGGTGGAGAGTGTCGTCGCGAGCCCGGAACACGGCCGCGAAGCCACCCTCCCCGAGCAACGGACCGACGGTAAATTCCTCCCCCTCGGCTCGCAGCGCCGCCTGTAGGCGCTCTTGAAGGGTGATGATGTCAGGGGCCATGTCGGACGCAAAACGTAGGAACGGCCAACGGCTCGCGCTAGGGCTGGCCGCCTTCGCCGTGGTGTGGCTGCTCGGCGTGTGGCCACCGCCGGTGTGGTGGCGCAGTCACTGGCCTCGCTGCACCGCGATGATGCGCCTGCGCCTGTCGGACGGTCGCACGCTCGGACCCTCAGACAGCACTCCCCGTGCAGCCGCGTCCCGCCCCGACTGTCCGAGCGGGCGACCGGCCCACCTCAGCAGCCTCTCCCCGCTGCTGCAGCGCATGGTGATCCTCGGCGAGGACTGGCGGTTTCGCATACACCACGGGATCGATCTCGCCGAGATCGCCGACGCGCTGGGGTTGAGCGGAGGGGGAGGGCTCCGGGCCGCGTGGCAGCGGCGTGACCGCATTCGCGGAGCCAGCACCATCACACAGCAGCTCGCCAAGAATCTCTACCTGTCGCCCTCGCGCAACCCGCTGCGCAAGCTGAAGGAGGCGGTCACTGCGCTGCGACTCGAACTGGCGCTCCCCAAGGACAGGATCCTAGAGCTATACCTCGGTCTCGCCGAATGGGGGCCCGGCATCTGGGGAGCCGACGCCGCAAGCCGGCAGTACTTCGGCGTGCCGGCCTCGCAGCTCACCGAGACACAGGCGGCCGAGCTTGCGGCCACGCTCCCGCATCCGCTGACCTCCAACCCGGCATTCGCCCCTGCGCGCATGCTGGCCCGGCGGGATCTGATCCTGGCTCGCTACCACGGCGTGCCGGTGTACATCCCGCCGGAGGAGGAGCCCGATTCCCTGTTCGCGATCCCTCCGATCACGCCTCCCATCATCCCGCGGCTGGCGGATACGGTCGCGGTGCCCGTACCCGACTCGCTGACAAAACCCCCGAGGCACCCGCTTCCCGTGGACAGTGCGCGGGACACGAGCAAGGCTAGACGCACAGACACACAGCGGTAAAAAGAAAACGGTGCCCAGGAGAGAGGTCCCGAACACCGTTACCAGTTTGCGATGGCGCGACTGTGGGTCTCGTAGTTGCTAGGCTAAGGACCCTCTCTTGTTCGCTCCCGGTTTCCTAGTCGACGAGACGCAGCGGCATCACCAGCGCCATATAACTCGCCGGGTCATCCCATCCCACAGGCTCCACCGTGGCCGCGCGCTCAGGGGCCTTGAGGGTGAGACGCACCTCGTCGGTCGGCATGTACTTGAGGATCTCGAGCAAGTAGGTCGCGTTGAACCCGATCTCCAGCGGCTCGCCCTCGTAGGTGACGGGCAGTTCATCCTGCGCCTCGCCCAGGTCAGGTGTCTGGACCGAAAACTTCACGGTGCCGCCGCTGAAGGCGAGCCGGATGCGGTGCGTCTGGTCGCTGGCGACGACGCTCATGCGGCGCAGCGCCCCCGCCATCGCCGATTTGTCGATGGTGGCGGCCTTGTCGTTCTCGCGCGGGATCACCTGCTCGTAGTTAGGGTAGGGGCCCTCGATGAGGCGCGAGAAGACCAACTTACCGCCGCAGCGGAACCCGAGGTGGTTGTCACTCTTGGCAACGTCGATCGCGGCGTCCGAGGCGAACAGCCGGCGGATCTGCTCCAGCGCCTTGGGCGGCACGATCAGGTCGGCGCTCGTGCCGCCGGTCGCCGGCACGTCCATCTTGGCGAGCCGGTGTCCATTGGTCGCCACCATCCGCATGCGGTCGGGGCGGAGCTCCCACAGCACGCCATTCAGGATCGGCCGACTCTCCTCCGTCGAAGCCGCGAAGGCGACATGCCCCACCAGCTTGTGCACCACCCCGGCCGTGGCTTGCCAGGCGCCGTCGAACTTCACGGCGGGAAAGGAGGGAAACTCCTCCCGCGGCAGGCCGAGCAGCTTGAACTTGGAGCGGCCGCACTCGATCGACACCCGCTGCTCCCCCAGTGCGGCAAAGCGGATCGGCGCCGAAGGCAGCTCCCGGGTGATGTCGATCAGCTTCTTGGCGGGCAACGTGACGGCCCCGTCGGCGTCCACATCCGCGGCTACGGTCGTGCTAACGGCGATATCCAGGTCCGTGCCTGATAGCCGCAGCCCGTGCTTGGTCGCCTCGACGAGGACGTTGGAGAGGACGGGCAGTGTCGTCTTGGCGGGGACGGCCGCAGCGACTGCCGTGAGCCCTTCCTGCAGTTGCTCCCGCGTGATCGTGAACTTCATGCCGCTGATCTTGCCTCTCCTCGAGTGGGGAAGGTAGTACTGCTTCTATATCTACATATAAATACTAGTAGTAGTAGTAGAGACCGGGGAAATGTGTGGCGAACCGGCAAGCTCTGCCACCAGCACGACCTGTGTGGTCCGCGCAGTGTTAGTGCCCTGTGGGCAGTGTTGGAGACTTGGGGATGATCCGGCTGGCCCCCGCACTACCCCACATCCCCCACATTTCCCGTCCTGCGTGTTGGCTAAAGTGCGGACAACTCCTGCCGGGCCATCTCGATCCGCTCCTTGAAGGTCCGGTCCCGCACCATCTGCCGCTCGACCTTGTCGACACTGTGGATCACGGTGGAGTGGTCGCGGCCGCCGAACGCCTGGCCGATCTCCACCAGCTGCATGCCTAACATGTCCCGCGCCAGGTACATCGCGACCTGGCGTGGGATGGTCAGGGTCTTGGTGCGAGCCTTGGAGCGGAGCCCCTCGGGCGTGACCCCCCAGCGTCGGGCCACGACCTCCTGGACCCGATCGATGCTCGGGGTCGGCTGGCCGCTGTAACTGCCGGCGTCCTCTCCCTGGCGGATCTTGTCGGAGAGCGCCTCGCGGGCGAGCTCGATGGTCACCTCGCGGTTCTTGAGGGATGCGAAGAGCAGCAGCTTGATGATGCAGCCCTCGAGCTCCCGCACGCTGGAGCGGATATGCTCGGCGATGAAGCGGAGCACGTCGTCCGGAATCGTGAGCTCGAGGTGGTCCTGCTGGGCTTTCTTGCGCAGGATCGCGATGCGGTGCTCGAGGTCCGGCTGCCCGATGTCGGCCACCATCCCCCATTCGAACCGCGAGATGAGCCGGTCCTCGAGACCGGGGATCTCCTTGGGGGGCCGATCCGAGGTGAGCACCATCTGCTTGCGCGCCTCGAATAGCGCGTTGAAGGTGTGGAAGAACTCGTCCTGGGTCATTTCCTTGCCTTCCAGGAAATGCACATCGTCCACCAGGAGGAGATCGATGTCGTTGCGATAGCGACGCCGGAATTCGGGCATGGTCCGCGCTTGAATGCTCTCGATGACCTCATTGATGAACTGTTCGGCGCCGACGTAGAGCAGCCGGGTCTCGGGGTTGCGGTCCAACACGGCGTGCGCGATCGCCTGCATCAGGTGGGTCTTGCCCAGCCCGGTGGCGCCGTAGATGAACAGCGGGTTGTACGTGCGCCCGGGGGCCTCGGCCACCGCGTGCGCGGCGGCGGCGGCCAGCTCGTTCGACTTGCCGACGACGAAGCTCTCGAAGGTGTAGCGTTCGTTGAGCGGCGTGTTCGCGGCCGCTCGCGCGGTCGCGACCGCACTCTCACGCGGCGCCACGAAGAAGTCCATCTGGGGACGCTGCTGGCGGTCTACCTGCACGCGGAACACCACCGCCGTCGGCCGACCGAAGACGCGCTCCGCGGCGCGCGCCAGAACCGTGGCGTGCTTCGATTCGTTCCACTCGACCGCGAACTGGTCCGGAGCGCCGAGGATCAACTGCCCCTCGTCCAGCGCGATCGGCTCGGCCGGCTCGAGCCAAGTCCGCACCGTCGCGTCGGGAAGTTCACGGCGCGCCTCTTCAAGCAGGCGCTTCCAGGCTTCTTTCGCTGACTGCTCCATCGACGATTGAAAAGAGGTGGGACGTCAAGCAAGGGCGGCCCGAAAGTACGGGGCCCTTGTGGAAAAGTCAACCTTGACCGGTCCGCGCTGGCCCGAGTAGTTTTCCCGCCCTCACGCGAGGACTGTATGGGCCCGACGTATCAGCCGCGCAATCGGCGGCGCATCAATAAGCATGGCTTCCGAGCGCGCATGAAAGACAAATGGGGCCGCGCAGTCCTGTCCCGCCGCCGGAAGAAGGGGCGCAAGCGCCTCACCGTCCGGCTGCCGTCCAAGCACCGGAGTCGGTAAACGCGCGAGCGGTACCCGCGACGCCTCCGCCTGGCGCGGGGCTCGGAGCTCACCGCCTGCTGGGAGAAGGGGCAACGCCTGCGCACCCCGCACCTCGACTTGGCCTGGCGCCTCAATCAGGCGGGCCATCCACGAACAGGAATCATCGTTCCACGCTTCCAGTCCACCGCAGTGGCCCGCAATCAATTGCGGCGCCGCGTGCGGGAGATCCTGCGACGCGACGTGCTCCCCCGCCTCCCGACCGTGGATCTGGTCGTGCGCGCGAAACGCTCGGCATATGCCGCCCCGTTTGCAGCCCTGCGCGCCGAATTGACGGACGCCACCGCCCGGATCGCATGAACCCATCGCTCTGGCCGCGTCGTACGGTGATGGCGCTGATCCGCGGATACCAGCTCACACTGTCGCATCTGGTGTTCACGCAGTGTCGCTTCACACCGTCCTGCTCCCGCTACACGTACGAAGCGGTGGAGCGCTACGGCGCGTTGCAAGGCAGCTGGCTGGGAGTACGACGGATCCTCCGCTGCCATCCGTTTCACCCAGGCGGCTACGACCCGGTGCCGACGATACCAAGACGTCAAGACGTCCAGACTCCGAGACGCCCAGACCCCGATATGCCCGGACACCCAAAGGACTAATCGTGGATCGACGCGTCATTCTGGCAATCGTCTTGATGATTATTGTGGCAGTCGTGCCGGGCATCCTCTTCCCGCCGAAAAAGCCGCCGGCTAGACGGCCCAGCGCCACGGCCGACAGTGGAGTCGCGACCAGAGAGAGTGTGACGACGCCCACACGCACGCCGGTCGCAATCGCCCGAGCGCCCCAGCGCCCGGTCGCGACTGCCGAGACCGTCTGGGTCACCTCGTCGGTATATCGTCTGGGTTTCACGACCAGGGGCGCCCGGCTGGTGCGTGTGGAGCTCCTGGGCTACCGCTCCTTCGCACCGGGCGACTCGAGCCGGAACGTCGAGCTCGTGCGGGGGGGGGGGGGGGGGGGGGGGGGGGGGGGGGGGGGGGGGGGGGGGGGAGACACGGTCTCTATGGCCGACCTCGAGTTTGAGCCGAGCAGCCCGACTGTGCGGGTGATAGGCGCCGGCACGCCTCTGGTATTTACCGCTGAGCGGGGCGGCGCCCGGGTCACTCTGACGTACCGCTTTTCCCCCAGCGAGTACCGGTTCCAGGTCCAGGGACAGGTAAGCGGGCTCGGGTCCTCGGGCGCGGTCCTGCTGGTCGGGTTGGGGGACGGGTTGCGATGCGTGGAGGCGGACTCGGTCGACGACTACCGGCATTACTCGGTAGTGACGAAGGCATCGAAGACCGAGCGCAAGGACTTCAGCTCGATCGACGCCGGGGTGACATCGGTGCTCGAGGGACCATTTGAATGGGTCGGCATCAAGTCGAAGTATTTCTTCGCGGCCGCGCTCGCCCTGGAAGAGAACCAGCCGCAGTTCGCCGGCGCGCTGGCGGTGGGCGAGCCGCGCAGCGGCAAGTTCGCCACGCGCACCGCCGTCACGCTGACGCTCCCAGTCCCGCCGTCGGGGGGCTTCCGCTACGAAGTGTACGCAGGGCCGCTCGAATACCGCCGCCTTGCCGCACTGGGGCACGACCTGACCGACGCGAATCCGTACGGCTGGGTGTTCCGGCCGATCGTGAAGCCCGTGTCGGTGTTGGTGGTGAACATCCTGTTGTGGATGCACGAGCGGCTGCACATGCCGTACGGGTGGGTCCTGGTCTTGTTCGGCGTGCTCGTGCGGCTGTTACTCTGGCCATTGAATCAGAAGGCGATGGCCTCCCAGCTGCGGATGCAGGCGGTGCAGCCGCTGCTCAAGGAGACGCAGGACCGCTACAAGAACGAGCCGGAGAAGCTCCAGAAGGAGATGATGCGGATCTACAAGGAGCACAAGGTGAATCCACTCGGCGGGTGCCTGCCGATGCTCCTGCCGTGGCCGGTGCTGATCGCGCTGTTCTTTGTGTTTGCGAACACGATTGAGTTCCGCGGCGAGCCCTTCCTATGGCTGCCGGACCTGTCGCGCCAGGATCCCTACTACATCATCCCGATCGTGATGGGGCTGTCGATGTACGCGCTCTCCAAGGTGGGGCAGATGGGGATGCCGCCCAATCCCCAGACCAAGACGATGCTCTACGTGATGCCGGGGTTCATGACGTTCCTGTTCCTGCGCTTCGCTTCCGGGGTGAACCTCTACTACTTCGTCTCCAATCTGGTCAGCATTCCGCAGCAGTATCTGCTCGCCCGGCGGCGGCTACGGGAGCAGGGGAAGCTGTGACGGAGGTCTGGGGAGGGAGGGGGAGCGGGACTCGGGCCCTGTGCTGACTGATCCGATCGTCGCGCTGGCCACCCCCCCAGGTCGCTCGGCGGTAGCATTGATCCGCATCTCGGGCCGCGGAGTGTTCGCTCTGGCGGCCTCTTGTCTTTCCCCCTTCCACGTCGAGCCCGCGCGCACCGTGTTCCGGGCCCAGCTGCGGCATCCGGCGAGCGGCGAGGCGATCGACGACTCCCTCGCCTGCTGCTTCCCAGGGCCGCACTCCTACACTGGCGAGGACGTGGTCGAGATCTCGACGCACGGTGGGCTCGTCGTCCCCGGCGCGGCGGTGGCCGCGTTGGTCGCCGGCGGAGCCCGGCCGGCCGAGCCGGGCGAGTTCACACGTCGCGCCGTGCTCAACGGTAAGATGGACCTACTACAGGCCGAGGCGACCGCCGACCTGATCGATGCGGGGGCGCCGGCGCAGCGGCGTCGCGCGCTGCAGCAGCTCGAGCGCGGACTGTCGGCCCGCCTCGAGGCGCTGCGCGGAGAGATCCTCGACCTTGAGGCGCTGATTGCTTACGAGATCGACTTCCCAGAAGAGGATGAGGGTCCGGTCGCTCCCGACCGCGTGCGTCGTGCGTGGTCCGTGGCGCGTGAGCGGGTCGCGGGGCTCCTCGCCACGGCGCCCGAGGGGGAGCGGTTGCGCGAAGGCGCGCTGTGCGTGATCGCTGGGCGACCCAACGCCGGAAAGAGCTCGCTCTTCAACGCGTTGCTCGGCACCGAGCGCGCGATCGTGACAGAGATTCCCGGCACCACGCGCGATGCCATCGAGGCGCCAGCGGTGATCGCGGGCTTCCCCTTCCGCCTCGTGGACACCGCCGGGCTGCGCCACAGCCAAGACCGTGTGGAGCGGCTCGGGATCGAGGTGAGCCAGCGATATCTCGCGGCCTCGGATCTCGTACTGCTCTGTGAAGAAGCCGTGGGGGGAGGGGAGGGGGGGGGGAAGTGGGGAGTGGGGAGGGGGGAGTGGACCGATCCGGCGAGTGATGCATTCCTCTCGCAGGTCCGCTCACCGGTGCTGCGCGTCCGGACGAAGGTCGACTTGGATCCAATCCGGCGTCCAAGCGTCCGCCCCTCCGACGTGTGCGTGTCGGCGGTCACCGGAGAGGGGCTCGACGAGCTGAAGCGTCGTCTGGCGGCGGAGGCATTCGGACGGCTGCTGCAGTTGGGCGACGTGGAGCCGGTGGTGACGCGAGCCCGCCACCGCGCAGCGCTGGAGCGGGCGTTAGCCGAGCTCGACGGCTTCGAGGCGGCGCGCTCGGCCGGCGTGGACGCGGCCGCCACGGCCACGCACCTACGCGCCGCGGTCACTGCGCTCGACGACCTGATCGGGGTGGTGACGCCCGACGACGTGCTGGACCGTGTGTTCGCGAGCTTCTGCGTGGGGAAGTAGAAACGACTCCGTTATCCGTGTTCCGTCGTTCGCATGGATAACGGAGAGCGTCTCACGAGCCTGTACGCTTGAACTTACCGCTCGGTCGGAACGGTGCCCCGGCCTCGAACAGCGCCACCTGTTCGATCTGGCGTGCGAGTTCGATGTCCTTGGTGGTGATCCCGCCGGCGCTGTGCGTGTTGAGCGCAACCGTGACGCTCCCCCAGCTCACCTGCAGGTCCGGGTGGTGGTCGGCCGCTTCGGCGTAGAAGCCGATTGCATTCACCAGCATCAGGGTCGTGGGCCAGCCGTCGGTCTTGTAGGTGCGGCGGATGGCGCCGCCCTCGTGGCGCCAGCCCCGCAGCCCCTTCAGTTGGTCGGCGATCTGGGCGTCGGTGTAGGGAATCTCCTTGGGGCTCACAGGGTCTCCCGGTAGGTGGCCGACTGTCCGAAGTTCTCCTCGACCTCCATCTCGATGAGCTGCAGGTGCTTCACACCGGCAGCCGTCAGCTCTTGGTGCAACCGCCCCGTCAAGTGCCGGGCGAGCATCTCGACTGTGGTATTGGGGATCGGGAGGAGGATGCAGTCGCGGTCCGGAAACAGGTAGCGCGGCTCACCACTGACGGCGACGGTCACGCGGGCGCCGTCGCGCTCCACGGCCACGATCGGGCTCTGCGTGGGTAACAGCACCTTGTGGTCGAGCTCGTCGGTGAGCCGCCGCATGATCTGCTTCACGACGGCGAAGTCCGCCACGTACCATGTGTCGGCCTCGAGCGCGCCCTGCAGTGTCACCCTGGCCCGGTAGTTGTGTCCGTGCAGGGTCTCGCAGCGGTGACCGGCGAACGTGATGAAGTGCGCGGCCGCGAACACGAGGTCTTCCTTGGTGATGGAGATGCGAAACTCACCGCGCGCGCTCATAGGCAGGAGAAGATAACACCGGGTCCCGCGGGCTACTGCGGCGGCTGGGGCTCCTGTCCCGTGGCCACCCGCCACACCTCGTCCGCCAGCCACTCCAGGCGCTGCTGGGCGTAGTCCAGCTCCGCGGGGTTCATGTCCCGCGCCCGACGCGCCAGGTCCCGGGCGTGCCCCAGGAACTCCTCCAGCACTTCGCGCAGCGGACGGTTACTGCGCCGCTCGGGCACTTCCTTCTTGCGAGGGCTCACGCGGTCTGGATCCCGAGGGCGCGCCCATCAGCCTGCTGGAATTCCGCGGCTGCCGCCCGTACGGTGGATGCGGGGCCGCGCTCGCTCAGGTACTCCTCGACCAGCCGCAGGCCGAGGTAATACCCCGAGCGCTCCGGGAGCACTTTGCCACCCACCAGCCGTGCGGCCGGGCTCATCCCGCCGGAGAGAAACCGCAGCCGCAGTCCCAGACCGCTGAGATCGAGGTCGGGCGCGGCCGCCCGCCGCAGGAACGCGTCGAGCTCGCGGATGCGGCGGTATTGGCGGCGCGTGTAGCCGAGGTACTCCCACGGCTCGAACCCCGGCGCCACCGCCCGGGCGGCGGCCACAGCGGCGCCCTCGTTGACGAGGAGCTCCCGCAGCGTCGCCCGGCTCCCGGTCTCCCAATAGTCGTAGTGTCCGCCCCCCTCGGCCACGAGCCGCTTGAGCGTCGCCCGGCTCGTTGGGGACGTGTAGCGCACCGCGTGGGCGACCTCGTGGGCAATCCACAGCGGCAAGAGGTGCGGGGCCAGCCCGAGCCCGTTGGTCTGCGGGTTGCTGCGGCCGGTGAAGTGCTCCAGGCACACGAACGCGATCCCCCGGCCGGCCACGACGAGCTCGCCGGCGTTTGCCGCCCCCACGCCCACCATGAGGTAGAGGTCGACGGGGCAATCGGTTTCGAGCAGGTCCAGGGCGCGGCGCAAGGCATCGTCGCTAATCTGCGCGACGTCCACGTCCTCGAGCAGTCGCCGCAGGTCGGCGCGGTCGGCCCGGAGCGCATCCACGATGATGCGCTCCGCGTGCGGCGAGTCGGGATCAAGCACGTAGTTGTGCCAGTAGCTCTTGAGGACGACTTGGTGGCGGTCGAGATACGCACGGTACGCCGCGACGGGGTCGGGCGCAGACACGCAGGCGAGGAACTCCGGGACGAGATCGACGAGCATGGAGCCGGTGGCCGGCCCCAATTTGGGAAGCCGCTAGGCGCGAGACAAGCCTCGCTCAGCGGATGGTGATCTCGAGGGCGACGGTCTGCGACTTGACATTTGCGGCGAGGTCGGTCACCGCCAGCGTCAAGCGGTAGCGTCCGGCCGGCACGCGCCCGGGCTCGATGACGATGCGCTCGGGCACGGCGCCGCGCGCCGGCGCTTCCCGCGTGAACTCGAACACGACGGGGGCCGAGCCGCCGAGCAGGCGCCGCGGCAGCGAGCGGACCGGCGCGAAGGTGTAGCGCACCTCATAGCGGGCGTGGCCCTCCGCGTCGGGCGAGAGCCCGTAAACCTCGGCATAGGTGGCGAGGGGACGACCGGCGGGATAGACGAGGTCGGCGGGCATGCCGTGCAACGTCGCCTCGCGGCCGAGACCCGAGTCGGCCGCGGCAAGCGCGAGACTGGAGATGCCGAGCACATCCCAGGAAAAAGCCGGAAGACGGACGGCCGCACGCAGCCGTCCCAGGGTCCCGGCCGAATCCACGTCGAGCCCCAGCCGGTAGACGCCGGGCGGTGCGGTGAGTTGCAACAAACCGCCCCCTCCCCCTCCCCCTCCGCCCCCCCCTCTCCCCCCTACTCCCGCCCCCACTGCCACGTGCCCGATCTCTTCGCCGCGCTCATCCCACAGCACCGCCGCCGCGCTCTCGTGAGCGGCACGCACGTACAGGTCGGTCCTGCCTGTTGCTTCGCTCTTGAAAGAGGCGGACCAGCCGCGGGCGACGAGCGGGGCGGGAACGCTCGTCCTGTCAGTCGTCAGCAGGGTCCTGCTCTGCTCCGCGTCGCGACGTCTCCGCGGCGGCGCAACGATCAAGTCACCATGGCTGCCCCAGGGGCTCGGAACGCCCATGAACCTGATGCTGAGCGGCCCGTCGGAGGTGTAGTACGTCCACGTGTGCCCGGTGCTGAAAGGGCCGGAGTCCCGGTCCCAGACATCCGGCGGGCCGTGACGCAACCACACCAGGCCCATGGCACTGAGGTTGGCCTCGGCGTAGGCCGTCAGGGCGCCGACTGTGTCGTTGTTGTCTCGGAGGTCGGGGAGGAGGAGTCCGCTCGGCGCAAGGCTGTCGAGCGCTGCATCGTTCAGGTACGTGGCGGCGATGGCCCGTGCGGTTCGGGAACGCTGGAACATCGTGAACGGATGCAACAGGTGGAACATCCGCTGGGCTTCCGCGAGCCGGCGGTAATGCTCCGCGATCCGTTCGTTATAGAGCGTGAGCAGATTGGGATCTCGCTTGCCCCAGAACCACTCGAAAAAGCGCCGCCGCTCCTCCGGTGGCGTGCTGTCGTGTCGCACCGCCTCCGCGCGCGAGGCGATCATCCACACCCCGTCCCATAAGATCCCGGTTGAGTCGAGATCGGCGTACGCGAGGGCGGAGTCGTACCATGCGTACCCAGCCGAGTCGCGTCGTGCCTGAAAGCCCGCACGTGAGCGGGCGAGGTAGGCCGGCAGGTCCGGTCGGCGTCGCGCCAGCACCAGCGCGGCCAGCGAATCGGCGCGCTCGGGCTGGTCGAGCGCCAAAGCGATTTCGGCGCGTCGTAACAGGGTTGTCGGGTCGTCCGCGTGCCGGCCCAGGGCCGAGTCCGCCCGATGCCAGATCCTCGCATCATGATAGAACTGCTCAAACAGCGACCAGCAGTCGCGGTAATCGGGCTCGAGCGTTAGGATCTTGAGGATGGCGTCGCGCGCGATGCCCTCCCCCTCATCGCTGCCGAGGTAGGTCCCGACCTTCACCTGCCAATAGAGCGGCTCCGGATCCGCCGGCGCGAGCCGGGCGGCAGTGCGGAGCTCGACTAGCGCCTGATAGCGGCCGACTACGGGCCAGGCGTACCAGATGCGTCCCAGGAGCAGGTGAGCGCGGGGATCCCTCGGGTCCGTGCGGACGAGCTGCTCGGCGATGTGGCGGGCGGCGTCGAGATCCTGACGTGCCAGCAAGGACTCGGCCCGGACGAACGACACATCGTGTTGCAGGAGGGCCAGCACCAGGGCGAGCATCGGCTCAATGCTGGTCGCGCATCTTCCGGCTCATCTCCGCGAGGAATTTGCGTTCGGCCGGCGTCAGGCTGCCCATGCCGCGCGCCGAGATCTTGTCGAGGACGCGGTCAATTTCCGCCTGCACGCGATCGCGGTTCGCCGCTCGCGGCTTGACACCGGCATCGCTGCCACGCGCTTCCCGTGCCGCGGGATGGACCAGCACCCCCGGCTCAGCCCCCCCCCCCCCCCCCCCCCC
>WNFD01006646.1_pt1 | contig 35692 bp, 33 predicted proteins | sample 5400491 | NCBI WGS metagenome assembly WNFD01 (sample SAMN13153343, study PRJNA577476) | soil metagenome | isolation source: 120 cm saprolite under Douglas fir tree site 2 hole 2 replicate 2 | place: USA:California | collected 2015-04-18 | reverse complement strand
GGGCCGCTTCATCGGCACGAACACGTTTGGCGACTCTGTAGCTACTAACCCTCCTCCTGCACATCTTCCAAATCCCGATCGAGGGGGCGTTCATGGGAAAGGCGGCCACCGAGCAGGAGAAGCTGCGGCAGGCGAAGTCCCGGCTGCGGCGGATTCAGCACTACGAGCAGGTCACCCACAACGTTAGCCAGACCTGCCGATTCTGCGAGGTCTCTCGCCGCCAGGTCTATACCCGGCTAAATCGGGTACCGCGAACATAGGCTCGAGGGACTGAAGAACCTCAAATACGGGTCACGCAAGCCCCATCTCGCCACGCCGCCGCCTCGGGCCGTCCGATCGGCGTTCCAGACAAGCTCCTAGACCCACATTTTCGTTTTGAGAGGTGAACGGACGAGGCCATAATCGCGTAACACCCGCAAGAAATGCAGCTCTCGGCGGCTCCTCGCTGGTCCGGAGGGCATCATCCAGTGGGTGACGCAACATCTCGCCCGATTCGCCTCTCGTTCAATCCGCAACTCCGCGTCGAGTTCCGCGGTGCCACGGTCACCTCCGATGCCGGGTTGTTGCTCCCGCGCGAGTTGGATGAACGTCTGGGCCTCGACGCCCTGATCGAGCGGCACCTTACTGATCCGCGCACCGGCCACAATCGGCAATTTCCGCTGCCGGACCTCTTCCGTCAGTCGATCTACAGCCGCCTGGCGGGCTACGAGGACACCAACGACGCCGAGCGGCTGGCCGAGGACCCTACATTTCGGATGCTGGCCTCGCGCGAACGGCGGGAGACGAGCGTCGCGCTTACCTCGACGCTCCACTGGTTCGAGACGGACGTCCTCACGGAGGAGCGGAACTACCAAGGGCTCTCGCGCCTCAATACGGCACTGATCCAGCACGCGTCGGCCCGATCGCCGAACGGGCGGGTGACTCTCGATATCGACAGCTCCGAGAGCCCGGTCCACGGGGCGCAAGAGCAATCCGCCTACAACGGCCACTTCGAGTCCGTCTGCTATCACCCGCTCTTCGTCTTCAATCCAGAGGGCGACTGCCTTGCGGCCCAGCTCCGGCCGGGCAACGTCCACAGCGCGGACGGGTGGGACGATGTGCTCCTCCCCATCATCGACCGGTACCGCGCGCAGGGCCAGACCATCGTCGTCCGCGCGGACGCGGCCTTTGCGCTGCCCGTCCTCTACGAAGCGCTGGAACAGCGGGGGGTGAGGTACGCGATCCGGCTGCCGTCCAATGACGTCCTGGAGCGGACCATCGACGATCTGCTCACTCGGCCCCGCGGCCGGCCCAGCTACGCGCCGCTGGTCCGCTACCGGAGCTTCGAGTATCAAGCTGCCTCATGGAGCCGATCTCGGCGGGTCATCGCCAAGGTCGAGCATCACGTCGGGGAGCTATTCCCTCGGGTGGGCTTCATCGTCACCAGCTTGACTGGAACGAACCGGGCCGTCGTCCGCTTCTACAACCAGCGCGGGACGGCCGAGCAGTGGATCAAGGAGGGCAAGGAAGCCACCCACTGGACCCGGCTCTCCTGCCACCGCTTCCGGGCCAACGAGGTCCGCCTGCAGCTCGGGGTGATCGCCTACAACCTCGGCAATCTGCTGCGTCGGCTGGTCTTGCCGGTCGCGATCCAGAGCTGGTCCCTGACGAGTCTCCAACAACGGCTCTTCAAGACCGGCGCGCGGCTCATCCGACACGCCCGGTACTTCACCCTGCAACTCGCCGAGAGCTACTTGACGGGGAGCCTCTTTCGGCAGATTCTCGGGCGCGTCGAGCGACTCGCGTGGCATCCGACGTGATCGGGCGGAGGCTCAGACGGGGAGCCGGATCGGCGCTGGCGGGGGTGTCTCTGAGGCAAGGGGCAGCGGCGGCAAGCCCCGCGGAACATGCACAATCAACAGCGCGGGTGCCGCAAGAACGCTCGGGTCACCGATCACGAATGGCCCGGCGGGCTTCGTGAGGCGTCACGTGGTCCGCTCAGCAGCACGAGAGGGAAGCGAACATGGTCCATATCGGAAATCCCGGTTTACACGAATTCCGCGAGGTCCGAGAATCGCAGCGAAGTTCTTGACCAGAGTCTCGATTGCTCCCTTGGTCGAGGCGTAGGCAAGGATCGATCGACTATCAAGATCGGGTGTGCCCACTACGGTTCGAGCCGCGAGAGACGAGATCAAAACAATGCTCGAGCCTTGTCCGAGGATGGGCAGGACCTGCTGTATCAGAAAAAACGGGCTTCGCACGTTCGTTGCGAAGAGATTGTCAAAATCCTCCATCGTATGATCTCGGATCGTCGCACTCTTGCTGACCCCCGCGTTGCACACAAGCACGTCCAGTCGCTCGCCGCCGATCGAGCGAACCTCTTTTGTCAACGATGTTGCGCCATCCCTAGTTGCCAGGTCCGCCCGGATCGCCTCCGCCCGTCCGCCTTTTGCACGGATGCTGTCGACCAGAGCTTCCGCGTCTTGCGAGGAGCGGCCATAGTGGACGAGTAGATGCGCCCCGGCCTTTGCAAGCGCCGCCGCGGTCGCGCGACCAATTCCCCTTGATGCGCCCGTCACCAGCGCAGTCTTGTTTCGAAGCGTCGCCATTTCCATCACCGTTATGGTTGTTAGGTCGGCGCTGGTCAGGCGTTGGTGCCGCCATCCACGGTCAGGTTCGCGCCCGTGATGTAGGACGCCTCCGGCCCAGCCACGAACGCCACGAGCGCGGCAACCTCGTCAACATGCCCGTAGCGGTCGAGCGCGGTGGCGGCCTTCTGAGGCACCGCCCAATCGCCTGCCGCGGGATTCAGATCCGTGTCGATCGGACCCGGCTGGACGTTGTTGACCGTGATACCCCGGCTCCCGACCTCTCGGGACAACCCTTGCGTGAACATCTTTACCGCTCCCTTCGTGGCCGAGTAGGGCACCAGGCCGGGCACCATGACACGCTCCCCCACGGACGAGCCGATCATGATGATGCGACCGCCGGTCTTCATGTGCTTCAGGGCTGCTTGCGTCGCGACCAGTGTGCCGCGGAGATTGATGTCAATCAGGCGGTCCAGCTCCTCCAGCGTGGTCTCCTCGAAGCTCTTGGGAATGGCAGTTCCGGCATTGTTCACGAGCACATCGAGTCCGCCGAAGCGCGCGACGGTCTTTTCGACCGCGGCGGTGCCGGCGTCGGCATCGGCGGCGTCCGCCTGGATCGCGATCGCCTTTCCGCCAGCGCGCTCAATATCCTTGACGACCGCCGCGGCCGCGTCGGCACCTTTCGTGTACGTGATGGCCACGTTCGCTCCGTCCGCGGCCAGACGCTTGGCGATCGCAGCACCGATGCCGCGCGAGCCGCCGGTAACGAGTGCAATCTTTCCTTCGAGTGCCTTTGACATTGTCCTTCTCCTTTCCACCTCTCGAAACTAGACGTATGCTTGTCAGGCATGAGCCTCGATTGTGCTGCCCGCCCGACGCATCCCAAGATCACCTCATTAGATGCCAAAGCTGGGCCGTCGTCGCATCATCGAGAGGTACTTTGTAGGGCTGAGCAGCGATGCTTATGGAGCATGGGGGAGAATGATGGAGCTACGGCACTTGCGCTATTTCGTTGCGGTCGCCGAGACCGAGAGCCTCACCCTGGCCGCAAAGGTAAAGTTGCACACCTCGCAGCCTTCACTTAGCCGCCAGATCCGGGACCTTGAGGAGGAGATCGGTGCCCGACTTCTTACGCGCGGCGCTCGCGGCATCGAATTGACACCAGCGGGACGCGTGTTTCTCGACCACGCCCGCTCAGTGCTTTCGCAGGTAGAGACGGCAAGCGAGGCTGCTCGCCGGATCGCTCATCCGGCAAAGCCCTGCTTCGTCATGGGCTTTCTTACTGGCCACGAAGTGACGTGGATGCCCGAAGCCTTAAGGATGTTGCATGACGAGCTGCCCAACGTCGACGTGCTGATATCGAGTCAATACTCCCCGCTGCTTGCGGAGGGCCTTTCGAAGGGAAGAATCGATGCAGCTGTTCTTCGACGGGAGAAAGGGGTGCCGGGGTTGGCATTCCGCCTTCTCGTGAAGGAGCCTTTGATGGTGGTCCTGCCTCGTGACCACCATCTTGCGGCGCGAGAAGCGATCAGGCCGCGGGATCTAGTGGGCGAGACATTCGTGAGCGTGTCGGACACGGCTCCTGTATTGCGTGCGGTCATCGACGACTACCTGAAGCGGTCCGGAATCAATATCACGCCTGCTCACGAGGCGGACCACCTCGCCATGGGGATGTCCCTGATAGCATCGACGCGCGGCTTGGGGCTGTTACCGGCTTATGCGCAGAACTTTCTCCCTCGGTCTGTGACGAGCCGTCCGCTCCAGGGGGATACGCCAACCGTCGATCTGGTGCTCGGTTACAACAGGGGGAATCAGTCTCCGGTTCTAAAGCTATTGCTCTCGAGACTGGACGAGCTGGTCGCTCGTGTCTCGTTACGACCCGCGTCGTAGGCTCATTGGGGTGTCGGCGCCACGGCGGCGGCGCTACGGTTTCAGGAAGGTCAGTAGGTCTGCGTTAATGGTGTCGGCCTGAGTCGTGGGCATGCCGTGCGGGAACCCCTTGTAGGTTTTCAATGTGCTGTTCTTCAGCAACTTTGCCGACAGCGGTGCCGAATCGGCATAGGGGACGATCTGGTCGTCATCGCCATGCATCACCAGGACCGGCACGGTGATCTTCTTCAGGTCTTCGGTGAAGTCCGTCTGGGAGAACGCGACGATGCCGTCGTAGTGCGGCTTTGCGTCTCCGCGCCACCAATTCCAGATCACGCCGTGAGAGGGTTTCGCCCCAGGCCGGTTATAGCCATAGAACGGTTCTGGTGGTGGTTCGGGGTGCCGCCGAAGCGGCCAGGGCGACATGCGGTCCCTACCGGGAAAGCGAAGTTGCTTGACAAAATGCGACGGGGAGGCTATCCAGAGTTCATGCTGTATAAACTGACCACGGATTGTCGTAGATTCTCGTTGGCGATCCTTCCAGTCCTTCTGGTGGCGATCACCGCGCTTACCCCGTTGGCGTTCGCGAGCCCTCCGGATCCGTCTTGGGTCCAGGGCATCTACGACGATGCAGACTTTGACGATGTGGTGGTCTTCATCGTCTCCGGTGCTGCCGTGGTCGAGCTGTTTCTCCAGCTGGATCTTCGCCTCGCCCTACCCCTTGCCGGGCATACCGCGCCGCCAGAGCAAGACGCCGTCCCGGCTCTCTTCCGTTCATCGCTCCAGCCCCGCGCCCCTCCCGCTTCCTGAGTTCTTCCGCTAGCACCCGCCGCGGCTAACCCGCGGCTCCGACGTTGGCTCGTCCAACGCCCGTCCTTTATGGATCCGCTCGGGCCCACGAGCCGATGTCGGCCTTCGACGAGCGTCCGCTCCGGGAGGGACGCTGTGAGGAAGGGCGAACCCTCAGACCATCTGGAGGTGTGCGTACGGGAAATGACTCAGCATGGACGCTGGACTTGCGGGCCTCGCAGGGCTCGTCGTGGAGGGTCAGCGGTGGCGAGGAGGTTTCTCATGCGTGTCGCCGTGGCGGCAGTGTGGTGTCTCAGCGGCGTGCTCGCGTTCGGCCAGGCGGTCGCCCAGGAGCCCTTGGCGCGGGTATCGCTGGACGAAGCTCTCCAGCTGGCCCTGCGGCAGAATCCCACGCTGCGGGCCCAGCAATTCGCCCTGGAGTCGACGAAGGCTGGGCAGGTCACGGCCGCGCTCCGGCCGAACCCGACGATGAACTTTCTCGCGGAGCAGTTCGGGGGAGGCTCGGCGAGCCAGACCCAGTACACCATCAACGTGGGCCAGCCGATCGAGCTCGGCGGGAAGCGCCAGCGGCGGATCGACTCGGCGCTGGCAGCCACTCGGGTCGCCGGGTATCAGGTCGATGAGATCCGACGCCAGACTATTCTCCTGGTGAAGACTGCGTTTGCCGGCGTGCTTATCGCCTCGGAACAGCTGGCCCTGGCCGAGCAGAATCTGAAGACACTCGATGACACGGAGCGGCTCCAGCGGCTCCGGGTGGAAAAGGGAGATCTCTCCGAACTCGAGTTGCTCCGGATCCAGGTGCAGCGGTTCACCTTCGAGCGGGATGCCGCCGATGCCCGACAGGCCCTGGCGGCGGCGAAGATCGCGCTGCGAACGGCCGCGGGGGTGGCCAACATCGCCCCCGACTTCGACGTCGTCGGCGAGCTCGGGTTCAAGGAGATACCCCTGGATCGGACCGTGCTCATGCGCACGGCGCTCGATAACCGGCCGGATCTCCGAGCGGCAGAGGCAGACCGCGAACGGGCGCGCGCGGATCACCGGCTGGCCCGGGCGAATGCCTGGGGGGACATCACCCCGCAGGTGGAGTACCAGCGGATCGGTCCGGACAACACGATCGGGTTCGGCTTCAGCCTGCCGTTTCGGATCTTCGACCGCAACCAGGGCGAGATCGCCCGGACCCAGGCGGAGATCGCGCGGGTCGACGCGGTGCGAGAGGCGACCGCGCTGCAAGTGCTGGCCGCGCTGGATACAGACCTCGCGGCCGCGACCACGCAGCGCGCCCGCGTGGTGATGCTCCGCGATACCTACCTGCCGAGGGCCACGCAGGCGCGCGACACAGTGGACTATGCCTACCGCCGCGGGGGAGCCAGTCTGCTCGACTTTCTGGACGCCCAGCGGAGCTACCGGGAAACCGCGCTGGCCCACCTGCAGGCCTTGGCGGGCTACCTGTCGGCCATCTACCAGCTCGAGGCCGATATTGGCAGCCCACTGGGAAACTAGCATGCGAGCCGTGCTGCTCAGTGCATTGATCGCCGCGCCGGTCGCAGCGTGCGGGGACTCGTCGGCGGCATCCTTGGCTGCGGCCAAGTCGACGGGCGAGATGCCAGCGCCCGCGGCCCCCGCGGCGGTGGTCCGGGTCGTCAGCCCGGAGTACAAGACGCGGGTGACCACCCTCGAGACGACCGGCAAGGTCCAATTCAACGAGGAGCAGCTCGTGCGCATCACGGCCCCCGTCACGGGCCGCGTCGTGGAGGTGCTGGCGCGTCCGGGAGAAGGGGCAGAGCCCGGGCGCCGCCTGTTGGCCATCGACAGTTCCGATCTGGGGGCGGCCAAGTCCGACTACGCGAAGGCCGTCTCGGATGCCGAGCACGCCGAGCACGCGATCGACCTCGCCCGTGATCTCTTCGAGGCGAAAGCTCTCGCCCAAAAGGAGGTCCGGGCGGCCGAGAACGAGTATCGCAAGGCGGTAGCCGAGCGTGAGCGGGCCGCTTCGCGGCTGGGCACGCTCGGGGTGCCCGAGACGCAGTTGAAGGCGATCGGGTCGCATGCCGACGCGAGCACGCTGGTCGTCGTGCGAGCGCCCCGGAGCGGCACCATCGTCGAGCGTAACATCAGCCCCGGACAGGTCGTGTCGTACGGCCAGTCGGACACCCCGCTCAATCTCTTTGTCATCGCCGACCTCAACACCATGTGGGTGCTGGCCGATCTCTACGAGCCCGACGTGCCGCGAGTGCACCTGGGCCAGGGTGTGTCGGTCACGCTGCCCTGCTGCCCGGGCGACCGCTACCGAGGCACGGTGGTCAACATCGGGGACGCCATCGACAAGGACTCGCGGACCCTCAAGGTACGCGCGGTCGTCCCCAATGGTCGCCGGACTCTCAAGGCCGAGATGTTCGTCCGGGTCGCCATCGAGACCGGAGCCTCCCGTGTCCTGACGCTCCCCCAGAGCGCCGTCCAGCGTCGCGACGGGAAGACGTTCGTGCTGGTCGAGACGAGTCCGGGCGAGTATCAGCGCCGGCCAATCACGCCTGGTGCGGAATTCGACGGTCTCGTAGAAGTGCGGGAGGGCGTGACCCCGGCCGATCGCGTGGTGGCCGCCGGTGGGATCCTGCTCAGGCAGGGCGGGCTGTGATCCAACGGCTCGTCCACTTCGCGCTCCACCAGCGCTTCATCACGGTGGCCCTGGCCCTGCTGCTCACCGCGGGCGGCGTCGTCGCCTTCTCTCGGCTGCCCATCGAAGCCTATCCGGACGTGGTCGACGTGGAAGTGGACGTCATCACGATCTGGCCGGGGCACGCCGCCGAGGAGGTCGAGCGCCTCGTCACGATCGCGCTGGAGAAGGAGCTCAACGGCATCGCCCACGTCACCTTCATCCGCTCCTTCTCCATCTTCGGCCTCTCCAACATCCGGGTCTTTTTCGCCGACGGCACGGACAACTACTGGTCGCGCCAGCAGGTCCTGGAGCGGATCGGCCAGGCGGCGATTCCGGCCGACGCCAAGCCGCAGCTGGGCCCGCTGGCCAGCGCCATTGGCGAAGTCTACCGCTACACGCTCGAGTCCAAGACCATGCCGCTGGTGGAGGTGAAGGCGCTCCAGGATTGGACCCTCGAGCGGGAGTTCAAGAAGGTGCCGGGCGTGGCCGACATCGTCTCGTGGGGTGGTGGCATCAAGCAATACCAGATCACGGTGGATCCCGCTCGCCTTCGCGCCTACAACCTCACCCTCAAGCAAGTGTTCGACGCCGTGGCGGCGAACAACTCGAACGCGGGCGGCAGCTACATTCGCCAGGGTGAAGACGCCCTGATGGTGCGCGGCATCGGGCTCGTGCAGTCCACCGGGGACATCGAGAACATCGTGGTGGCGGCGCAGAAGGGGACGCCGGTCCGCGTGCGCGACATCGGGACGGTCGGCATCGGCACGGCCATTCGCTTCGGCATCCTGGGCAAGGACCACGAGGACGACCTGGTCCAGGGCATCGTGCTGATGCGCAAGGGAGAGAATCCCGGCGACGTGATCGACGGGGTACGGAAGAAGATTGCCGAGATCCAGGAACTTCTGCCCCCCGGCGTCGAGCTCAAACCCTACTACAGCCGGGACCGGCTGGTGCAGACGACCGTCACCACGGTGATGCGCAACCTGATCGAGGGCGCGACGCTGGTGGTCCTGCTGCTGTCGCTGTTCCTCTATAATCTCCGGGCGGCCTTCATCGTGGCCCTCACGATTCCGCTGTCGCTGCTCTTCGCGTTCATTTTCATGGACCTCCGGGGCATTCCCGCCAATCTGCTCTCCCTGGGCGCCATCGACTTCGGGATCATCGTCGACGGCGCCGTGATCATGACCGAGAACATCATGCGGCATCTGAGCGAGCGCAAGGTGACCGGGCACCGGGTGGTGCGTGAGGTCGAGCACGCCGCGGTGGAAGTCGCGCGACCCCTCACCTTTGCCGTGCTGATCATCATGACGGTGTACGTGCCTATTCTCACGTTCCAACGCATCGAGGGGAAGCTGTTCCGGCCCATGGCCGTGACCATCTCCCTGGCGGTCGTCGGCTCCCTGATCCTCACGCTGACCCTGATTCCGGTGCTGGCGAGCTTTTTCTTCCGACGGCCGCCGTCGGAGCGGGAGAGTCCTCTCCTGCGCTGGCTCCGGCGCCCCTACACGCCCGCCATCACCTGGTGCGTCCGACACCCGCTGCCGCCGATCCTGGGCGCGGCGGGACTCCTGGCCCTGTCGCTCTGCGTGTTCACGTTGCTCGGCAAGGAGTTCCTGCCCGAGCTGGATGAGGGCGACCTGTGGCTCCGAGTGAAACTGCCCATCGGGATCGCGCTCGAGGCCACGCGGCCGTATGTCCACGAGATCCGCGAGCGGATGCTGCGCTTCCCTGAGGTGCGCGTCGTGGTCTCCCAGACCGGTGCGCCCGACGACGGTACCGACCCCAACGGGCCGGACAACAACGAGTTCTACATCGGGCTCAAGCCACGCGACGAGTGGCGGATCGCGGACAAGGACAAGCTCGTCGAGGCCATGGCGGAGGCGCTCACCGACTTCCCCGGGATCACGACCAACTTCTCTCAGCCCATCAAAGACAACGTGGACGAGGCGATGGCCGGCGTGAAGGGCGAGCTGGCCATCAAGCTCTTCGGCCCCGACCTCTTCGTGCTGCAGCAGAAGGCCAAGGAGATCGCCGGGGTGCTGCGCAGGATCCGGGGCGTGGCCGACCTGGACTATGACCGGTTGGTGGGCCAGCCGCAGCTCCAGATCGTGGTGGATCGGGCGGCGGCGGCCCGCTACGGCATCAACGTGCAGGACGTGCAGGATGCCATCGAGGCCGCGACCAAGGGACGCAACGTCACGGAGGTCTTCGAGGGCGAGCGCCGCTTCACCCTGGCGGTCCGGCTAGCCCAGGACGGCGACGCGCTGGCGAACCTCCGCAACCTGCTCGTCAGTGCCCCGAGCGGCGAGCGCATCCCCGTGACCCAGCTGGCCGAGTTCACCAGGACCGAGGGCTTCGGCCAGATCCTCCGGGACGGCAACGTGCGGCGGATGGCGATCAAGTGGAGCGTGCGTGAGCGGGACATGGGCGGACTGGTGGCCGAGGCCATGCAGAAAGTGGAAGCGGCCATCAAGTTGCCGCCGGGTTACCAGATGGTCTGGAGCGGACGCTTCGAGGACCAGCAGCGAGCGCTGGCGCGCCTCGACGTGATCGTCCCCCTGGTGATCTTCATCATCTTCATCCTGCTGTTCGGCGCCTTCAACTCGGTCGCCGACGCCCTGCTGATCATGCTGAACCTGCCCTTCGCCCTCATCGGCGGCACGCTGGCCCTCTTCCTCTGGGGGACCCACTTCAATATCTCGGCCGCCGTCGGCTACATCGCCGTTTTCGGCGTCAGCGTGCTCAACGGCGTGGTCCTGGTGTCCTCCATCCGTCAGGCGTTCACCGACGGTCTGCCGCTGCGCGAGGCCATCGCCCGGGGGTGCGAGATCCGCTTCCGTCCCATCATCGTGTCGGCCATCGTGGCGGTGATCGGGTTCCTGCCCGCGGCGCTGTCCCACGGTATCGGCGCCGAGATCCAGCGCCCGTTGGCCCGGGTCGTGATCGGGGGCCTGATCTCGTCGACCGCTCTGACGCTGCTCGTGCTTCCGGCCGTGTACGCGCTGTTTGCTCACCGAGAGAGATCCGAATCGGGTGAGGAGCCCAGCCCGGGCGGGCCTAGAGTCCCCGAGTCCGGGTGAACCACGGTCTGGTGCCTTACGACCCGGCGCGGCGGGCACGGGTTCGAAGGGCCGGCGATTCGCGCCTCATTGAGGTGAGCGGGCGGTCTTTGCGACCAGACCCGGCGCGATCGGCCACTAGACAACGTCCACGGGCGAGGGTAAGGCGAGTCGATTTCGGTGACGTACCGCCCGCTTCCACCGCGGTGGGCCCGCCCGCCCGAATCGTGAAGTTCAGCGGGGAGCGGATGGCCCCCTCTCCGGGGGCGGAGCCGGTGGACCTGGGGACCTAGCGGCTGACCGTCTCTTGGGTGCCCAGAAGATTGCTGCGCAGGATCCGGCTACGCGGTAGGATTCAGGCGGCACGTCCTCGAAAGGGAAGGAGAGGAGAGATCATGCACAGGCCCGTACGGTTTGCGGATGACATCGAGCCGGAGGTGCAGTTCATCGAGGAGACCGACCCCAGCCGGATCCTCGAAGCCACCCTGGCCAAGCTGCGCGATGGCATGTCGGTCAAGAAGCTCCTGACCGCGTCGGCGCTCGCGGTCACTCGTTCCTCGGACTTGCCGCCGGGCCACCATGGCGGGCCGCTGCACCCGCTCGTCGGGCTTCATGCGCTCCACCACACCGTGGAGCGGGTGTCGGGCGAACAGCGGTTCCTGCCGATCCTTCAGCACGTCGCCCTGTCGAACAAGCACATCAATCACCCGGGCATGGGCCCGTACATCTTGGCGGATGCCAAGCCGGTGGATTCGGGCGGCGTCGAAGGCACGAAGAAGGCGTTTCTCGCCGCGGTGGATCGCGGCCTGTACAACGCCGCGGATCACGCCTTCCTCTGGCTCTGGGACAACATCCCGCATGCGGAGGCGCTGGACCTGCTGCTGACCGTGGCGATCCCGAAGAACATCCTCGACGATCACTACTTCATCTTCCCCATGTTCACGTGGCGCGCCCTAGACTGGCTGGGACGCGAATACACGCCGTTCCTGATGCGCCCCGCGGTCCGGTATGTCAGCCGGTTCCCCACGCCGCCTCCGCTGCGAGACATCGAGCCGCTGCTCGACGAGTACGAGCTCCTGAAGCGCCCGCTGGGGTTCCACACGAGTCCGGATGAAACTCCGGCGATCGGCCTCCTGGGCGAGGCGATCACCGGGTGCGATACCTATGCGGAGATCCCGAGGATGCTCGCGAAGGCCCTCGCGGACGGTCTGTCGCTGCAGGGGACCGGCGAAGCCTTGTCGATCGGGGCCGCCGGCCTGTTCATGCGATCGCTCACCGGCAATCCGATGGACGTGCACCTGCACACCGGCGCGAACCTGCGCCGGTACCTGTTGAAGCTCCCAGGGGTGAGCCTGCGCAACAAGCTGCTGGCGCTCCTGACGTGGCACACCGGCCCCGAGGTGCGCTCGACGCAGAACCGCATGGAGCCACCGCCCCAGCCGAATCCGGAGGCCGTCGCGGCGCTGCCCCATCGTAGCCAGGCTGCGTTGCTGGATGCGCTCGAGGAGAGCATCCACACCCAGCCGCCGACCGACTGGTCCAAGGTCACGAACCTCGGGCAGATGCGCGCGGTGCCCGAGGTGAAGAACACCGTGAACCTGGCGCAGCAGTATGCCGACCTCGGGTACGATCCGGATGCGCTCATCAGCCGTCTGGCCACGATTGTCGTGCATGACAACTTCACCGAGATGCACGCCTTCAAGCACCATCAGGCGACCTTCGAGGAGTTCCACGCCACCCGCCTTCCGTGGCGCTGGCGCCATCTCGTGAGCGCGGCCCAGGCGTCGGCCATCTCGTATGGCAAGAACATGGAGATCTACGAGGAGGCGCTCGAGCTTCTCCACGCGTAGGCGTTGCGCAGGGCTGTCGCCGGGCCCGCGCCTCAGAGGCGCGTGACGTTGGCCGCCACGCACACCCAGCCGCCCCCGCGCCGCGCCCACACGTCGGTATAGCGCCCGGCGCCCGGCTGCCCGTCCGCCTTGGTGTACGTCGTGCGGGCGTGGATCAGTGCCCCGTCGCCCAGCACGCGGATCAGCACGTCCTCGATGCCGAGGTTCTTCACGGTCGACCCGCGCGCGATCTGGGCGAGGAAGCCCGCCCGGTCCACCCGCGAGCAGTCGGGATTGCTGTTGACGAAGTCCTCGGCGAGGTTCGCGTCGAACCACCGCACGTCCGCCTCGCTGACCGATCGGATGTACTCCCGGTTGAGCGCTTCCAGCGTCGCCTGGTCGGTGGCCATGGTCAGCACCTCGTGAAGTGGGCGGACACGCAGAGCCAGCGCCCGTTCCGCCGCTGCCAGATGTCGGTGTAGCGCCCCCGGCCGTGGCCGCCGTCCGGCCGCGTGTCCTCGAAGCTGGCGTGGATCAGGGCCAGGTCGCCCACGCGCTGGATGGAGACGTCGGGCGCGCGGAAGTTCGTGAGGGTGTGAGGCCGTCCGATGCGGGCCAGGAAGCCCGCCTTGTCCACGAAGGAGCCGTCCGGGTTGGTGGCGCGGTAGTCCTCGGCCAGGTGCTCTGCGTACCAGGCCACGTCGGACTTCTCCGCCGCGAGGAGATATCCCTGGTTCAAGGCCTCGAGCGTCTCGACATCGTCCGCCCTGCTCGCCATGGTCATTTCCTCCTTCCGTGTTCGTTCGAGCACGGCTATCCTAGGCCAGATGCTGGCACCTTGGAAGGGCCAGATTTCGGATAATCGAAGGGGCCAGAACGGCCGGGCCCCGAGGGGGGCGCCATGTTGCTGAATCTGGAAAAGGCGGGCGGGCCGCTCTATCGCCGCGTCTACCTGGCGCTCAAGGCCAAGATCCGGGCCGGCGGCCTCGGCCCGGCCACCAAGGTCCCTTCCACCCGCGCGCTGGCGAGGGACCTCGGCGTGTCGCGCAACACCGTGATCCTGGCCTACGAGCAGCTCGCCGCGGAGGGCTACCTGGTGAGCCGCCACCGCGGCGCGACCTCCGTGGCGGGCGTGGCGCCGCCGCGCTCGGCCCCGGCCCCCGGTCGCCCCGCGGCGGAGCGTCCCGCGCCGACGTCCGCTTACGCGCGGCGCCTCACCGCGCGGCTCGACCTCGCGCCCTCGCATCCGCCCGGCCCGCGCTCCGCGCTCCGCTACGATTTCCGCTACGGCCGGCCCGCGGTGGATGAGTTCCCGCGCGAGATCTGGCGCCGGCTCCTCGGCGCTCACGCGCGGCGCGCCTCCGCCGACGCGCTCGGCTACGGCTCGCCCGCCGGCCACGGCCCGCTGCGCGTGGCGCTGAGCGAATACCTCGGCCGGGCGCGCGGCGTCGTGAGCGACCCCGAGCGGATCGTCGTCGTGAACGGGACGCAGCAGGCGCTGGACCTGATCGCGCGCGTGCTGCTCGATCCCGGCGACGGTGCGGTGGTGGAGGAGCCGCACTACCCCGGCGCCACCATTCCCTTCGAGGCGGTGGGTGCCCGTCTCCTGCGGGTGCCGGTGGACGCGGACGGGCTCGATCCGGCCAGGCTCCCGCCCGCCGCGGAGCGCCCGCGGCTGGCCTACGTGACGCCGTGCCACCAGTTCCCCAGCGGCGTCATCATGCCGCTCGAGCGGCGCCTGGCACTGCTCCAGTGGGCGTCCCGGGTCGGCGCCTGGGTCGTCGAGGACGACTACGTGAGCGAGTTCCGCTACGAGGGCCGTCCGCTGGAGGCGCTCCAGTCGCTGGACCGCGACGAGCGGGCGATCTACCTGGGTTCGTTCTCGAAGACCCTGTTCCCCGCGCTGCGCGTGGGCTATCTCGTCCTGCCGCGCGCCCTGGTGCGCCCCTTCCTCGCCGCCAAGTGGGCGGCGGATCGCTTCTCCGCCCCGCTCTACCAGGAGGCGCTGGCCGAGCTCATCACCAGCGGCCAGTTCGAGCGCTATCTCCGCCGCGCGGGCGGCCGGAACGCGGGGCGCCGGCGGGCCCTCATCGCCGCGCTGGGCGAGCGCTTCGGGAGCCGCGTGGAGGTCGCGGGCGAGAACACCGGCGTGCACCTGGTGGTCTGGCTGAACGACGTGCCCCCGCGGGAGCTCGGCGCTCTCATCGCGCGGGCGGCCAGGGCCGGCGTGGGGATCTACTCGATGGCGCCGTACTACGCCGAGCCGCCGCGGCGAGCGGGCCTCCTCTTCGGCTACGCCGCGCTCACGGAAGGGGAGCTCCGCGCGGGCGTGCGCCGGCTGGCCGAGGTGCTCTAGGGTCGGCGCCGGCGGAAGGTGGCATTGAGGCGTCGCAACGGCGCGGTGATCCGCCACGATAGGCTGTTCCGCAAAGCGTGTGCTTCGTTGGCCCTCTCGGCCAGCCTACGGCTCTCTTGCACGAGGCCGAGCTCGTGACGGATGCCCAGAATCCTCTGCTCCCGCGCCGAGCCGCTCGCGAGCGCGAGCCGCAACAGCGCGGGCACATCGAAGAACGCGAGGGGCTGACACTCCGAGGTGACGACCAGGACATTGGAGCGCGCGTCGATGTCGAGCCCCTTGGGTCCGCCTTCCTCGGGGTTGTGCCGCCCCCTCTCGAACATCGGGTCATCCATGATCCTCACGGTGGCGAGCGGATGGCGCACGCCGCGCCACTCGTCGGAGTCCTGCGCGTAGATGTGCAGATAGGGCGCTCCGGCGTCGGCGACGAAGAGATGGCGACCATCTGCGCTGAAGCGCAAGCCATGCGGATAGGACGCCTGGCGGAGTATGCCATCCGGCTCGGCGTTCGCGCTCAAAGCGGGCGAGTTCTGGTACAGCAACACGTGGTGGGTGGTATGGTTGCTCACGGCGATCCACCGCCGATCCGGGCTCACGCTCACGCCGTCCGGGATGTCGAGGTATTTCTGGAGCAGGATCTCACTGTGTCTGACCGCACGACCCGCGTCGCAGTCCAGCAGATGCCTGGTGACGGTATGTCCGTCGTTGTTGCAGATCAGGACCTCACACCCATCGTCCCCGACGTGGCTGACGGCCACCGAACCGGGCGCATTCAAGAGGGTCGTCCGGTCCGAAGGCCACCGTGCGATCGGGAGCACTTCGAGGGACCGCACGTCCCGGTTCCCTGGCGGCAGCTCGAAGAAAGCGACGTCACGTCCCCGGCTCGTGACGATCAAGGTATCGTCGTCGAGGAAGTCCACCCCATGCGGCCACTGCAGAGCCGATGACGACAGCTCCACGCCGCCGGTGAGGGCGACCTGCGTTGCGCCCGAGGATGACGCGATGTCGACGTCGAAGACGACGACTCGGTTCCGGTAAAATGAAGCCACCGCGAGGCGCCGATTGCTCGGCGAGAAGCGCACATCTTCCGTTCGCCCGAGCGAGCCGATCGCATCGATTACGCTCTGCGGCGCGGCATATTGAAGCTCGAGAACCATCTACGGTCGTCGCCGGGAGCTCACCGCGGCCAGAACCTCCGATCAGGTGCCTTCGATCGACGACAGACTAGGCGAATGCGCCCGCCCGGGCAAGGGGGAGGGCTGCACTCGCTCGCCGGTCTGGCGGTCGGAGGGCTGTTCGCCTACAATCGGCGGGCCGTCGCACCAACACGGCCGAGAGGATGCGCATGGACCACGTAGACTTCGACCGGGAGCCGCCCGCCAACTTGACGACGATGGTCATGGCGTTTGGGGGATGGATCGATGCCGGCCGGGCCGCCACGGGCGCCCTCCGCCACCTGGCCGGCGACCTCGGCGCCGCGCGGTTGGCGCGGATAATCCCGGAAGAGTTCTTCGTGTTCACCCAGGAGCGGCCCGAGGTGCGGTTGAGGCCCGACGGGGGCCGCGACATCCACTGGCCACGAAGCGAGTTCTTTGCGTGGCATCCGGATGGGCGGGACGGCCTCCTCCTGTTTTGCGGCCCGGAGCCGCACCAGAGGTGGCAAACGTATGCGAGGGCGTTCCTCGGCGTGGCCGAGCGCTGCGGGGTGAGACGGATCGTCTCGCTCGGGGCGCTCCTGGCCGGCGCCCCTCATACCCGGCCGGTGCGAGTCACGGCCCGCTGCACCGACCCCGCCGCGAGGTCGTTGCTCGAAGCCTGGGGCATCTATCGTCCTCCGACCTACGAAGGCCCGACCGGTATTTCCACGATCGTCCTGGACGAGGCGGAGCGACGGGGAATGCAGCACGTCGGCTTCATGGGGCAGGCGCCGCACTATCTGCCCGATTCCGAGAATCCGGCGGCGATCGAGACCCTGGTGAGCTATGTGGCCCGTCTGCTCAACCTGAGCCCGGACATGTCCCACTTCGCGGAGGCCATCCAGGACTTCCGCGCTCAGTGCGATCAGGCGGTGGCTCGGGACCGCGCCACCCGAGAGCACGTGCGGAAGCTGGAGCAGGAGTACGACGCGGCGGCGAGCGAGGAGCAGCGACCACTACCTGGTGGGGAGCTCGATTCGGACCGGCTGATGCGAGAGGTGGAGGACTTCTTGCGCAGGCAGCGGGAGGGTGGGGCGGGCGGGACGGGCGCCTGAATCGTCGAAGGCGACGGGAGGCCGTCATGGGCGAGTGGTACGCGAAGCAGACGATCGGGCTTCTGCCCGAGCGGGCGGCCCGGCGGTGGGGTCCGCGCGAGGCGCTCGCCTTTCAGGGACGACGGTGGACGTTCGCCGAGATCGACGAGCGCGTCGACGCGGTGGCCAAGGGGCTCCTGTCACTTGGTATCCGGCCGGGGGACAAGGTCGCGCTCTGGATGGTCAATCGTCCGGAGTGGATCGACGCGATGTTCGCCATCATGAAGATCGGCGCCGTGCTCGTCCCCGTGAACACGCGCTTCCGCACCGACGACATGGCCTATATCCTCGCCCAGTCGGACGCCGACGCGGTGCTCCTCGCCGACCGCTCCGGGCCGGTGGACTATCTCGGCATGATCCGCGAGGTCGTGCCGGCCCTGGGATCACGGCCGGACCCGCGCTTCCCCTGCCTTCGCCACGTGGTGGTGCTCGCCGACCGGCCCGACCACGGCGTGGCCGACTGGCACGAGGTGCTGGATCGCGGGACGTCCGTGACCGCGGCGGCGCTCCGCGAGCGGGCCGCCCGGGTGTATCCGGAGGACCCCGCCTTCATCTTCTACACCTCGGGGACGACCGGCTTTCCCAAGGGGGCCGTGCACGGCCACCGAATGATCCGGAACGCGTGGGACCACGGCGATCGGATGGGCCTGACCGTCGACGACGTGATCCTCATGTACCTGCCCCTCTTCCATGCCTTCGGCTTCATCGAGGGGCCCCTCATGTCGATGATCCGGGGTGCCCGCCAGGTGCTGACCGAGACCTTCGACGGAGGCCACTGCCTCGATCTCATCGCGAGCGAGAGGGCCACGATCATCCACGGGTTCGATACGCACTACCAGGAGCTGCTGGGCGCCCAGGAGCGAAGCCCCCGGGACGTGTCGAGCGTGCGGACCGGGATCTGCGGCACCGGCATGTCGAGCTCGATCCCCATCGCGCGTCGGGCGCGAAAGACGTTCGGCAATCTCATGACCGGGTTCGGGATGAGCGAGGTCGGCATCGGCGTGACCTTCTCCTTCCTCGACTCGACCGAGGAGCAGTGCGTGGAGGCCAACGGCTATCCCGGCTCCGGCTACGAGGTGCGCATCATCGATCCGGAGACGGGGGTCGACCAGCCGGTGTCGGTGCCGGGTGAGATCCTCGTCCGCGGGTACATCGTCACGCCGGGCTACTACAAGCGGCCCGAGGAGACGGCACGGGCCATCGACGCCGACGGCTGGTTTCATACCGGCGACATGGGCCTGATGCGTCCGGACGGCCACATGCGGTTCCTCGGGCGCTACAAGGACATGCTCAAGATCGGCGGGGAGAACGTCGATCCCATGGAGGTCGAGGCCTTCCTGATGACCCACCCCGCCGTCCAGGCGGTGTCGGTGGTCGGGTTGCCCGACGCGCGACTGTCCGAGGTGGCGGTGGCCTTCGTGCAGCTCGCGGTCGGCGGTGCGCTGTCCGAGCAGGAGGTGATCGAGCACTGCCGCGGGCGGGTGGCGAGCTTCAAGATCCCCCGCCACGTCGTCTTCGTGGACGAGTTCCCGATGACCAGCTCCGGCAAGGTTCAGAAGGTCAAGCTCCGCGAGCGGGCGCGGCAGGAGTGGACCTAGAGGCCCCCCATCTTGCAGATGAGCCGCCACTCGGCATCGGTCACCGGCTGAACCGACAGCCGGGCCAGCCTGACCAGGGCCATGCCGGCGAAGCGCTTGTCCGCCTTGATCCGATCGAGGCCGACCGGGGTCGGGAGCGGCTCGACCGCGGCGACGTCGATGGAGCGCCAGGCCGGATCGGTCGAATCCGGGTGCGCTTCCGCGATCACCTTGACGATGCCCACGATCGCGCGCTCCTTGCCGGTGTGGTAGAAGAACGCCTGCTCGCCCTTCTTGATGGCGCGCAGGTGGTTCTGGGCCGAGAAGTTGCGGATTCCGGTCCACTCCGCGCCCTGGCGGCCCTTCGCGACCTGCTCGGCCCACGACCAATCCTCGGGTTCGGACTTCAACAGCCAGTACGCCATGGCGGCCCCGCCTCCTGGCCGGGTACGGCCGCTAGGGTAGCAGATCGCGTCCCCGGGGCCTGGTTTGCCGTAGTCACCGAGTCGCGCGCTCCTGGAGGATACGGGCCAGACACGCGATCCAGTAGGCCTGCGAACCGACCGCGACGACCACGGCCAGCGGGGGGAGCAGGGATGGCACCAGCCAACGGAAGGCGACGAAGCCCAGCAACAGCAGGTACACGAGGTCGCGACTGCCGAGGACTTTTAGCACCCCGCCCGCGCTCGTGCCGGCCGCGATCCCGAGCGGGAGGTATCGGGCGAACAGCGCGCTGAGGGTGACGCCGACGGCGCTGAAGACGCCCACCCACTGCATCAGCTGTCCCCCCGCCGTCACCGCCATCCCGAGCACAAGGCCCGAGTGAATGATCGTGTCGATGGTCCAGTCGAGGTTGGCGCCGAACTGCGACTCCTGGAAGGTGAGCCGGGCGATCTCGCCGTCGGCGTGGTCCAGAATGCTAGCCATCGCGTAGAGGATGACCCCCCAGACCGCACTGAGCGGGGTGGCGCGCCAGAAGCACCAGATGGCGACGCTTCCGACGGCCAGGCTGGCAATGCTGACTTGGCTCGGCGTGACCCGGGTACCCACCAGCAGCCGCGTGATCCAACGGGAGCAGCGGCGGTGGAAATATCGGTCGAGGCCCGTGTCGGCCTCGATACCGAGGGCGCCGAAGAGAGTCTCCTCCGCGCGGGAGCGAGCCGCCTCATCGCTCACCGTGACGAACAGGTCGGTGGACTCACGAGGCTGGGCGCCCCACTCCTGAAGGAGCCGAGCCAGGTCTGGGCCCATCGGCGTCCCGGCGGCCAGTCGGCTCCAGAGGGCGCCTACGGCCGCCCGCGGCAGAACGGCCACCGGGGCCGGGTCGAGGGCCGAGGTGGTCAGCATCACTCGGTCCGGGGTCGCGGCCCCCGCGGTCAGGTTCTGAAGGATGCGGGTGTGCACCAGGCTCGCGGCCGGGACGAGCAGCCAACGCTGATCGGATGGGCCGGCCGGCAGTGGGCTGCCGGGCTCGAGCCAACGGACGGCGGCGGCCAGGGCCGGCATGTGCTCGAGCGCCCGCTCGACGGCCCGGTTACGGAGGGCGGCCGGCACGGCGATGAGGGAGGCGCCGGCGCGCTGGACTGCGACCAGGTTTCGGACCGTCAGGGTCCGGCCGGCTATGCAGCGCGCCGCGAGCCGCACTGCGGCAGCGTCCGGAAGGTAGAGTAGGGCCGCACTCGGTCCGGATGTGGGCGCCGGGCAAGTGCGAGCTCGGCGAAGCGCTGCCGGAGACGGTGGCCTCATCATTGCGATCCATTCCCGAGGTGGTGGGCCCGCCAGCTCTCGAACACGAGTAGCGCCCAAAGGATTCGCCGGTGGTCTCGAACGCCACCGACGTGCTCGGTCACCAATCGTCCGACCGCCTCCGCGTCGAGCACGCCGGCGGCGCGTACCCGATCGGGAGCGAGCACCTCGGTGAGGATGCCCGCGAGGGGACCACGGAACCAGGCGCCGAACGGCACGCCAAAGCCCTGTTTTCCCCGGGCGAGGATCTCGGGCGGGAGGCGGTCGGTCATCGCTTCCTTGAACAGGCGCTTGAGTCCGAGGAGCCCTGGAGCCCGGAGCGGCGAGGGGATGCGGCCCACGAACTCGACGAAGGTGTGGTCGAGTAGCGGGGCGCGCAGCTCGAGGCTGGCCGCCATGCTGGCGCGGTCCGCATTGGCGAGGTTCTGCCCGGCCAGGTAGAGCTTGCAATACCGGTAGATCAAGCGCGCGGTGGCGTCTCCGGTCGGGCAGTCCGCCAGCGTGTCTTCGATGTCGCCGTATGGCTCGAATCCCGCCACGCTGGCCCGTACCGCGGGGGCCAGGAGGGACCGGTGGCGCTCGGCCGCCATGCCACCCAGGAGGGCCTGGTTGCGAGCGTCCGGCTGGTAGCTCAGCACGCTCAGGAACTCGCGCAGCCCCTCGGGCAATGCGGCGGGAAGCCTTCGGGCGCCCTGCTCGAACACGCCCCGCACGGACGCCGGGAGCCGGTCGAAGGAGCGGTGCCACCAGTCGGCGGCCATCGTCGGATAACCGGCGAACAGCTCGTCTCCGCCGTCGCCGGTCAACGCCACCGTCACGCTTCGTCGGGCGGCGAGCGATAGCAGATGGAGCGGCACGAAGCTCATGTCGGCGAGCGGCTCGTCGAGGAGTGCCCCGAGCTGCGGCAGCAGCCGGCCCGCGTCGGCCGCCGATACGACCAGCTCTTCATGCTGGGTGCCGTACCGCTCGGCCACGAGGCGCGCAAACGGGCGCTCGTCGAAGCGCCGCTCGGCGTAACCCACCGAGAAGGTCCGGATGCCCGCCCGTTGTCGCGCGGCCGTCGCGGTGACCGCCGTCGAGTCGATGCCTCCGCTGAGAAAGCAGCCGAGCGGCACATCGCTCGCCATGCGGAGCCGGACGGCCTCGTCGAGCCGCCGCGCAATCTCTTGGCGCCAGGTCACGGCATCGACGGCGGGGTCGGGGGAGGAGGGGATGTCCCAGTATTGTCGGATCGCGATCTTGTCATGGGTAACGGTCAGCGCGTGGCCGGGAGGCAGCTTGGCCACGCCACGGATCATCGAGTGGGGAGCCGGCACGAAGTCGTAGGCGAGATAGCGGGAGACCGCGTGCGGATCGAGCTCGCGGCTGACCGCCGGGTGCGCCAGCACGGCGTGCAGCTCGGAAGCGAACACGATCCAGCCCCCACTCGCCGCGTAGTAGAGCGGCTTCTCACCCATGCGATCGCGGGCGAGCAGGAGCTGCTCTCGCTTCGAGTCCCACACCGCGAAGGCGAACATGCCGTTGAAGTGGTCGACACAATGCTCGCCGTACTCCTCCCACGCATGCACGATGGCTTCCGTGTCCGATCGGGTGGTGAAGCGATGGCCGCGCGCCGCGAGCTCCCGCCGCAGAACCTTGAAGTTGTAGATCTCTCCGTTCTGAATCACGTGGACCGATGCGTCTTCATTGGTGATGATCGCCGGTCTCGAGGTCGATCACCCGCAATCGCGCCGCGCCGAGGGCCACGCGACCGTCGATGCGGTAACCGACCGCGTCGGGGCCGCGGTGGCGGAGGGCGGCGACCATCCCCTCCAGGACGCGCCGGTCGGCGCGGGCGTGAGGGGGTGCGACGAAGCCGGCGATGCCGCACATGGCCTCAGCCCTCGACCTCGAGCCTTGGCCGGCCTACCGGTGGCGCCGTATCTCGCAGGGTGGTGAGGGCCAGGAACCCGATCCCCGTCCAGGCGGCCTCGCGTACCCGCAGTGCCAGGGCGAAGGTCAGGCCGGCCGGCGCGCCGAGCCCGAGGGCCATGAAGACGGCGACCTGGCCGGCCTCCGCCGCGCCGAGCCGCGCGGGCACCAGGAAGGCGGCAAACCCTACCCCACTCCCAAAGGCGTCGATCAGCACGGCGGTGGCCAGGGACACCGGCAACCCGAGTGCCCACAGGATCAAGTAGGCCTCGAGCCCCCCAAGCGCCCAGCCGAGGAAGTGGCACGTGACGGAGAGGGCGAGGCGCCCCGGCTGTCTTCGGTAGAAGTGTGCGAGCGCGGTGTCCACCTGGCCCATGACCTGCGCGCCCCCGGTCGGAGCCAGGAGACCGAACCGCTGGAGCATCCGCCCTCCGGCGCCCAGCAGCCCGAATACCTGGACTGCGACGAAACCCCCGACCCCGAGAAGCTCGAGGCCGAGTAGCCACTGCATGACCTGGAGGAGCGTCGACGTCCGGGGCAGGACCGCCATGGCCATCACGAGGCCTGCCGCCAGGTAGAGCGCCTGAGCGACGGTGATCGTGGTCTTGGCGATCACGACACTCGGGAGGCTCTCCGTGAGGGGCACGTAGGGCCGAATGAACCAAGCCTTCACCGCTTCGCCGCCAACGGACGCGGTGGGCGTGGTCATGTTGAACGCCTCCCCGGCCAGCCGCGCCGCGAGCAGCGAGCGGAACGGGACCGCATCCCGCCGGAATGCGAACCGCCACCCGAGCGTGTCGAGCGTGGTCATGAGGCCGAAGGGGAACACGACGATCAGCGCCAGGTACCAAGACAGCTGAGCGAACAGCGACGCGACCGTTTCGGGCCCGACGCGGATCAGTAGCGCGATGAACAGCACCGTCCCCAGCGTGAGTAGCAGGGAACGCACCGTGCGCATGCTAGGCGTCCAGCTCGCCGATGTCCCGAATCGTCTTGCCGAGGTGAGCCCGAAGCACCCGTTCCACGTCGGTGAGGGAAGGGGGCGGGTCCCAGGAAAGGCAGGCCATGTGCTCGCGGTCTCGGTAGCGCATCCTCAGGGAGAGCCGTTCCTCCAGACGCCGGACGCTGACCGATTCCAGGACCCCATCGGCACCGAACGCGTCACTGGGCTCGCGGCCGCCGGGCACCCAGACCGGCGGCCAGGCGCGGATATGGTGAGGGAATCCTTCGAACCGGTGTCTCAGGTCGCGAAGCTTCAACCTTGGACCCAGCGCATCATTCGATTCCGGTAGTAGTAGAGCGGCAACGCGACCGCCACCGCGATGGCGGTGAGGAGAATTGCGTGAAGATAGTTGCCGGCCGCGGTCTGAGCGCCCTGCGCGGACAAGACCCAGGTCCCGGGGGTGCGACCAAGAGTGGAGACGAGAGCAAAGACCCAGAGGGGCATGGGGCTCATCCCGAAGAGGTAGCAGACCATGTCTTTCGGCAGCCCCGGGATGAGGTAGATGATGAAGCAGACGATCGCGCCCTCTGCCTCGACGATGAACCCCATCCGGTCCCAGGTCTCTTGGCTGACCAGGGTACGAACGTAGTGAGTGCCGAGCCAGCGGCCGACCGCAAAGGCGACGACCGAGCCGAGCGTCAAGCCTATGGTCGAGTAGGCGAGGCCCAGCCACTCGCCGAAGAGATAGCCACCTAGGATGCCCGTCACCTCGCCGGGGATGGGGGCAATCACGACCTGAAGGGCCTGGAGCAGGATGAAAATGACGGGCGCCAGGATGCCCCACTGGCGAAGGGTCTGCTTGAGGAAGTATCGGTCGACATAGAGGCGGACCAAGAACCGGTACGCCGGCGCGTCGGTGACGATGAGCCAGGCGCAGTACCCTACGATGCCGACGGTGACGCCGGCCGCGATGATGCCCCAGCGGCGCCTGATGGTCAGCTGACACTCCGGTGATGGTTCAGCTCTTTCACGGCACGCTCCTGTCCGTCCAGTTCTCGCCCGGAACAACTGACGTCTCCCGGCACCAATCGGTCCCGTGGCGACGTCAATGAGATGGTCGGTATGCGGCGGCGCCGTACGCGTGGCCTCCAGGCCGACCGAGATGACACCCCCGTGTCCAGGAGGGGCCAGTGCGTCGCGAGACGAACTGCGTCTGGCAACGACTGCGGGAGTCAGGCTTTCGGGAGCCTCGAAAGTTGGTCGGCGTGATCGAGGACATGCGAAAAACCCTGTGTTTTCGCAGTTTCTTCTCTCCGACGGCACGCCGCTGATCACCTCAAAATCGGTTTGTCAGCAGCCTGTTAGGAGACAGGCGGGGCGCGGGCGTCTGCGGAGGAGGCGACCTGCGAGGGGGACCAGCTCGAATCGTCCAAGGAACACACCGTTGTCGTTGTCGTCGTCGTCGAAGAAGCCACTCACCCATACCGGGTCGGGAGGAGTGGCGTAGGCGAGCGGTGTGAGCGCCACCAGAACAGCCAGCAGCATGACGAGAAGGGCAAGCGTGGCGGCTCGGCGGGTCATCCTAGTAGACCGGATACGCGGATTGCGACGGTCTGTCAAGGTCATTCAGGCGCCGGTCTTTCCGACCGCGCCGCGAGCCTGCAGGTACCGCGCGACGAGCCAGCAGGTCAGGGCCCAGACGAGGCCGGCGCACCAGCCGGCCAGCACGTCACTCGGATAGTGGACGCCAAGATACACGCGGCTACTGCCGATCAGGAACGTGGCGACCAGGGCCACGGTGAGCAAGTACACCTTGGTGTGTCGTCTTGCCGCAAAGCGGGCGAGCAAGGCTCCCAAGGTGAGGTACAGGACGGCGGCCAGGAGAGAGTGTCCGCTCGGGAAGCTCGGAGAGGTCACCGCGACGAGGTGAGGGACCAGGTCGGGTCGCTCCCGGCCGAAGAGCTCCTTCATGCCGGTGGTGAGCAGGCCCCCGCCCGCGGTTGCGACTCCGACCAGCCACATCGCGCCATATTTTCGCTCGAGCGCAAGGTATCCGATGGTGAAGAGCGTGACCGCGACCAGCACGGTACGGCCGCCAAGGGGCGTGATGTCCTGGGCCGCTTCGAGGAGCCACGATGGCCCGATCGGGGTGTGGGGGTCACCCGGCACTCTGAGAAGGTGGAGCACCCACTCGTCGAGATGCGCCAGCTCTCCCTCACCGAGCTCCTCCGAGATCTTGATGAAGCCGAAGAGCGCCAGCAGGATGCCCAGCGCGGCCACGAGCACGGAGGCCTCCTGACGGCCGAGCCAGCGGGCCCCGGTCAGGACGGCGCCACGCGTGGTGTGCGTGGTCTGCCGCAAGCGGCTGCGGACGGAATCGGCCATCGGCTACGCTCCCGATCCAGTGTAGCCCCAAGCCCCTCGCACGTCCTGCCGGGGCTCAGAGGCGGGACCGGGCGAACTGGTGAGCGGGAGTGAGATAGCGCGCCACCGCCAGCCGAACGAACAGCATGGCGGCGATCGCGGTGGCCGCGGCCTGCATGAAGACGACGACCAGCTGGTACTTGATGGCGAGAAGGGGAGAGGAGCCCGCCAGGATCTGCCCGGTCATCATGCCCGGCAGCTGGACGAGGCCGACCGTCATCATGCCGTTGACCGTCGGAATCATGGCGGCCCGGAGTGCCGCGCGAACCACCGGCTGGACCGCTTCACGCCCCGAAAAGCCGAGGGCGAGTCGCGCCTCCACTTCGTCGGCCCGGATGCGAAGGTCGCTCTGCAGGCGGTCGCCCGCGAGCGCGGCGCTGGTCATGGCGCTGCCCAGGATCATCCCCGCGATGGGAATGATGTACTGGGGCTCGTACCATGGGCGCACGCGTACGACGACACCTATGACATAGACGAGGGTGATGGCGGTGGACACCGTGAGCGCCAGGGCCGCGATGGCGCCGCCGCCCGGGAGGGGCTTTCCGAGCCGCCCGGTCGCCGTCTGGGCGGCAACCGCGGTCATGACGACAAGAATCAGCAAGACCCAGTACCAGCGGGCGGCGCGGAAGACGACGGCCAGGATGAGACCGACGAGATAGAGCTGGACCATGGCGCGGAGGGTGCCGACGACGACGTCCCCCGCGATGCCGAGCCGCTGGTAGACGGAGATCGCGATGATGACGCCCACGAGCAGCAACGCCAGCCCCAGCTGCGGAAGCGACAGATCCAGGACCGCGCCGGTCGAGGTCATGGATAGCGGATCGGCGGAGAGGCCTGCGCCCCGGAGAGGAAGGCGTGCAGCTTCGAGTCGCTGACGGTGCCGTCGGCGCGCTCGTAGGCGACGACTTCCCCACGAACCAGGTAGAGCAAGCAGCCACCGAGCCGGCGGACGAGGTCCGGCTGGTGGGTGACCGCGACGATCGTGAGCTGATAGCGCTCACGCAGCCGCGAGACGGTCTCGGCCACCAGCGCGACATTGGGCGGATCGAGGGCGGAGGTTGGCTCGTCGAGGAGCAGGGCCTGCGGATTGCCGAGAAGGGCACGGGCGATGGTGACTCGTTGCTTCTCGCCGCCGGACAAGGTCGCCGCGTCCCGGTCGAGCAGCTCCGGATCGAGGCCGACGTCGACGAGGGCCGACGCCAGGCGGGCGGGCGAGAAGTCACCGGACGCGCCCGGGGGTCGGACGAGAAGGTTGTCCCGCACCGAGCCTTCGAAGAGCACGGGGGTCTGCATGACCAGGGCCGCGCGCCGCCGCAGCTCGCGGGGATCGAGCGAGCGGACGTCTCGGCCGTCGAACCGCACGTGGCCGGCGGTCGGCTCCACCAGACGGTTGAGACACCGGAGGAGCGTGGACTTGCCCGAGCCCGACGGGCCGACCAGGACGAGCGCATCGCCTCGCTCGACCCCGACCGACACGTCGTGGAGGATCGGGACCGGCGAGTGGTTGGAGGCTCCCGGGTAGGCGAGCGAGAGGTGCTCGATCTCGAAGAGCGGGTCGCGCAGCGGGGGCGGGGCGGCCACGGCGGAGTAAGCGTAACATTAGTCCTCGTGATGCGGCTCAGCCCGAGGCCCCCTTCGGGGCGAGACTTGGTCAGGGTGTCGCCGAGGGTCGCGCCGAGGGGGCGCGTCAGGACGTACGCGGCCCAGAAGATCACGCTCTTCTGGATCGGCGTGAAGAAGTGCGCCGCCGCGACGAGCGTGAGCAGGCCCGCGAAGACGAGCGCGCCACGCTCGAATCCGAGGCCCGAGCTCGTCGCCACGAAGTCGCCGAGTGCGGTGCCGAGCGTGTTCGAGACGAGGATCGTCACCCAGTAGAAGACCTCGTTGGGCCGCGTGGCAATGTGCTCGAACTAGCCGAGCTCGAGCGTCCGGTCGAGGTAGTCCGACATCGTCGTACCCACCGTCGTGGTGGCGACCACGACCGCCCAGTACAGGAACGCGTGATACCGCGTCGACGCGACCTGGGGGGCCAGCGTGAGCGCGAAGAAGCCGAGGAAGATCAGGGTGCTCAGCGCGTAGCCGAGCTCGAGCGTCATCGAAAGGGCGTCGCCGCCCGTCTCACCGAGCGTCGTCGCGAGGATCTTGACTATCCAGAACGCCAGGGTGACGTGCGGGACCTTGCTGAGGACGTCACCGACCGGCGCGTCGGTTCTGCGGTTGTCGAATCGCAAGGGCGGTTCCTTTCGTGATCCGAGGTCACTCCCTGAAGAGGAGAACGAAGCGGCGACCGGCGATCGGCCCGGAGGCAAGGGCCCGCAGGTGGTCCGACGGCGGTAAGCGCGACACGCTAAGATCGGGCGCCAGCAGATACCGGGCCTCCGGCCGCTGCGCGAAGGTCTGGTAGTCGGGTGTCACCAGGACCGGACGTCCCAGATAGAACTCGAAGACCAGCTCAGGGGCGTCGAGCGCGAACAGGGCCCCGGGGATCCTTCCGGCTTCCTGGGCAAAAGCCCGCCAGTCGGTTGCCCGATCGTGGCGCGCGGTCAGCGTGGTTTGGCCGACGGCCAACCCCACCGCGACGACGACCCACGCCACGGCAACAGCCTGGGTGCGCCAGGGCCATCGCAGGTCGCGGACCCAGGCAGCCAGGAGCAACGCCACCGGGGCGCAGAGCGGGAGGTAATAGCGCCATCGCTGTCGATGTGAGAGGGCGACGGCGACGAACACCACCGCCGCCCAGACTGCCGCCAAGCGCGTACCGGCCCGGCGCTCCGGCTCGACCCCGCGCAGTGCCCGTGCGAGCGCGATCGGCAACAGGACCGACCAGGGCAGCGAGATCGTGAGGGCGTGCGCGAGGGGCTCGAAGAGTCCTCGACGCACCGACGAGCTGGCCACGAAGTAGGCTCCATAGTCGTTCACCACGACCTCGTCGACCATCGTCCCGCGCCCCACGCCCAGGGCGAGCCCCGACCAGGCCACTACCGCCACCCCCAGGAGCGCCAGGCCGGCCCGGGAGGTCAGACGCAACGGCCCGGCCCATCCGTAGGTCGCAATCTCGTACACCACCGCGATCACGAGTGGCAGCAGCCCGACCGGACCCTTGCTCCAGAAGGCAATGCCGACCAGCGCATAGAACGCGATGAGTGCGCCTGGTCGCCCCTCGAACTCGGCGGCCACGAACGCCCCCATGGCGGCGACCATGGCGCACGACAGGGTCATGTCGGGAACGGGCGAGCGCGCCAGTGAGAAGACGCCCGCCGTCGTCACCGCGATGAGCCCGGCGGTGAATCCGACCTGGGCGTCGAATGCGCGCCGGCCGACCCAGTATGTGCCGGCGACCAGGGCCAGCCCCGCGAGGAGCGAGGGCAGTGCGGCGGTTCGCTGGGTCACCGCGCCGGTTGGCCACGCGGCGAGGGCGATCAGCCACGCGTGGAGCGGAGGCTTGTTGAGCATCGGGGCGCCGTTGATCTCGGGAAGCAGCCAGTGCCCTCGGGCGAGGATATCGCGGGCCATCAGCGGAAATCGCGTCTCGTCATTGGTCGACAGGACATGGGCCCCGAAGTCGAAGAAGAGCAGCGCCGCGCTCAGAGCCATCAAGACCACGATTCCGGCCCGAGAGCAGCTCGAGCCCATGACCGTCCGCCCGCAATCAGGTCCAGCGCTCATTGGGCAGGTAGTGGTCGCACCACGCGTCGAACATCAAGAGGCTCCAGAGGATCTTTCGGTGGTTGGCCCGACCCGACAGGTGCTCGCCGATGAGCTGGGCGATCGCGGCGGGCTCGAACAGGCCACGACGTGCGATGCGGGCCGGCGCGAGGCGCTGCCAGAGGACGTTCCGGAGCGGCCCGCGTAGCCAGGCCGCGATCGGGACCCCGAGGCCCTGTTTCCGCCGGTTCACGATGGTCGACGGAAGGAGGTCGTCGACCGTGCGCTTGAGAAGGTACTTCGTCACCACTCCGGCTCGGAGCTTGAAGCGGGTCGGTATCCGGCCGGCCAGCTCGACCAGCGCGGGATCGAGGAACGGAGCGCGGACCTCGAGCCCGGCGGCCATGGTCGAGCGGTCCGTGGCGACCAGCGTCTGGTCCGCGAGATAGAAGCGACAGTGCTGATAGATCACGCGCTCCACGGGGTCGCGGAGCGACGTGTCCTCGATCGTTCTCGTGAGCTCGGCGTAGGGATCGAAGGCGTCCAGGGAGCGCCGGACGGCTGGCGACAGCAGGCCCGCCTGCTCGGACGGGGTGAGGCCTCCGAGCAGAAGCTGGGTCCGGACCGCGGGCTCATGGGGTAGCCCGCGGACGAATTGCTTGAGGAGGAAGTCGACGCTCCCATAGCGCGGCGAGTGCGGAAGCTGATCCACGACCGTCCGAAGCCCGCGCTGGATCGCCCGGGGAAGGAGCCGCCGCAGCCAGCGGGCCGGCCGGTCAGCCGGAAAGGTCGGATAGCCACAGAACAGCTCATCGCCGCCGTCTCCGCTCAGCACCACCGTGGCGGTGGCCCGGGTCGCTCGCGCCAGCGCGTACCTGGGCAGGAAGGACGCGTCGCCGAGCGGCTCGTCGAGGAGCTCGCCCACCGTATCCATGAGTCCGAGCGCGTCGCGAGGTGAGAAGACGATCGAGTGATGCTCGGTCCCGCAGTGCTCGGCGATCTGCCGTGCGAATGGCCGCTCGTCGTAGGTGGGCTCCTCGAAGCCCACCGTGAACGTCCGGAGGGGGCCGGGCAGGCTCGCGCGTCTCGCGATCGCCGCGATCGTGCCCGAATCGACGCCCCCGCTCAGGAAGACCCCGAGGGGCACGTCGCTCACCAGCCGGCTCTTCACGGACGCGTCGAGCTGGCCTCGTAGCTGCTCCCGCCACTCCCGCTCGCCGAAGGAGTAGTCCGGCCGGAAGCGCAGGTCCCAGTAGCGGGCCAGCCGCGGCTTGTCGCCCGGGGTTACGACCAGGGTGTGGCCCGACGGCAGCTTGGCGATGTCGGTCAGGATCGAATGGGGGGCGGGAATGCACTCGAACAGGAGGTACCGGGCGACGCTCTCCAGGCTCAAGGTCACGGGCACGCTGGGGTGCTGGAGGAGCGCGCGCAGCTCGGAGCCGAAGACGAAGGCCTCCGGGCCCGCGTAGTAGTAGAGAGGCTTCTCGCCCATGCGGTCGCGCGCGAGCAGGAGGCTCTGCCGGGAGGCATCCCAGAGCGCGAAGGCGAACATGCCGTCGAGCTCGCGGACGCACTCCGCCCCGGACTCCTCGTAGGCGTGCACGATCACCTCGGCGTCCGAGCGAGTGCGGAATCGGTGTCCGCCGCGCTCCAGCCGGTCGCGCAGCGCGGCGAAGTTGTAGATTTCGCCGTTCAGCACGACCCGGATGGTCCCGTCCTCGTTGGCGATCGGCTGCTGCCCACCGGCGGGATCGATCACCGCGAGCCGACGGACGCCGAGCGCGACATGATCGTCGACGTAGGCCCCCTCGTCGTCGGGCCCCCGATGTCGGAGCGTCGCCGTCATCCGGCCCAGGACCTCGCGGCGGTTCTCCCGCGGTCGGTTCACCACGAACCCGGCGATCCCGCACATGTGCGGTGACTTCGCCTAGCCGAACGCGGGGCAGACTGGTGGCCTGAGCATTCCTCGGTCTCCGTGTCGGCACCGACGCCCGGAAGCGTCGACCCGACGGCGCGTGCGTTGACGCCCGAGCAGCCACGGGATGGGCCACGGGCGTGGAATCGCTTCACAGCACGGATGTGCGGCGGGGTCAGCCGCCGCTACGACGAGAGGGACTGCCTAGGAGCGCGGTGGAGCGCGAGCGTCAGCCGCAGAGGAGTACAGCGTGGAAGCGAGGCCAGGAGCTTCAAGGGCAACGTGGGATCCGAATACCGGAAACGGCGACCAGTCGCACAGAGGGAAGAGGTCGACGGTAGCCAGGCTCGACGTGACGACGAACACGGCATCATCGTAGTCGCCGTCGTCGAAGAAGCCGCTGACCCAGGTCGGGTCCGGAGGCTCGGCATAGGCAAGCGGGATCACCGCAACGAGAACGGTCAGCAGCACGAATATGAGGGCGAAGAGCGGGACGCGCCGTAACATTTCGCCTAGAGTTGATACGCGACATCGTGAATTGTCAAGGTATTGTTCGGTCACTCGGCCCACAGCTCGATCGGCGTGTCGCGTCCCCGCAGCACGGTGGGCCCTCGCGTCGTCAGGCCTCGCAGGAGCGCGGGCTCGGCGGCCTCGCGCTCGACGGCGGCCACCAGCGCGCCACTGGCCACGATGCGGACTCGCAGCTCGCGCGTCAGGGTCTGGAGCCGGCTGGTGACGTTGGTGGTGTCGCCCACCGTCGCGAAGGCCATGCTGCGGCGGCTGCCGATGTCGCCGGCCACCACCGGGCCGTAGTGCAGACCGAGGCCGATCTGCAGGGCGGGCAGCCCGGCCGCCTCCCGCTCGAGGTTCCAGGCCGCGAGGGCCGCCAGCATGCCGCGGGCGCAGGCCAGGGCGTCGGTCGCGTCACGGCGGCCGGTGTCGGGGACGCCAAAGGTGGCCAGCAGCGCGTCGCCGATGAACTTCTCCAGGCAGCCGCCGTGGCGGAAGACCTCCTCTTCCATGCGGCCGTGGAAGTCCCGCAACAGCGCCATGACCTCCTCCGGGGTCATCTCCTCGGCCATGGTGGTGAAGCCCACCAGGTCGGCGAAGAGCACGCCGACCGCCTGCCGGCGCACGCGGCCGAGCGGCTCGTCTCGCTCGGCCAGTGTGTCCACCACCTTGGGCGAGAAGTAGCGGGCGAGGTTCCCGCGGGCGCGCTCGGCCGTGGCCCGCTCGGCCACCAGCGCGCGCGAGCGCCGGACCAGGAGCGCGAGGCCCGCGCTCACGAGCAAGAACACGATAATTTCGTTCTGATACTTGAGCATCGAGACGTAGTTCGGATCGAAGTAGGCGGCCCGCATCACGGCGCGGCTGGCCCCGCTGGGTGGATCGGTGATGGTCTCGGGCCGGGTGAAGATCCAGAGAAAGCCGGCCGTCCAGGCGCCGGCCCCGCAGAACCCGGGGGTGAAGATCCAGAGAAAGCCGGCCGTCCAGGCGCCGGCCCCGCAGAACCCGGCCCACAGCAGCAGTTGCGGCCGGAACGAGAAGGCGGCCTGCATGAGCATGACGAAGAAATACATGAACGTGGCGTAGCGTAGCGGTATGGCTGGCGGCACCGGCGGCGCGAGGTAGGGGTTCGGCAGCAAGAGGGCGGCCGCGAGCGCGAGCGAATCCACGAGGATCAGCAGGTAGGCGGCCAGCCGCAGCGCCCGTCCCCGAAGGTAGAGCCAGAGCTGCGCGAGGCCGGTCACGAGGAAGAAGGCCGCGGAGCCGAGGACCCAGACGTAGGCCGGACCTCGCTCGGGGCTCGCCTCCGCGAGCCACCCCAGGATGAACACCACCGCCGCCGAGCGCGCGGCGGCCGCTACCATCAGGCCCCGCCGCTCCTCACGCGCGAAGGCGGCGTCCAGCCGCTCCTGGGCCCCGGGGTCCCGCTTCAACCGGCTACGTCCGGGCCGGCGCCCTCATCGGCACCCGGCCAGGTCGGCCATCAGCTCGATGGCCTCGTCCTGCTGGGTGGCCACGGTGAGGCCCGTCGCGCCGCTGTCCGCCCACGCCCGGAAGCGCTCGCGGATCCGGTGCCTCGGCCCCACCAGCGCGCCCTCGTCGATGAAGTCGTCGGGCACCGCGGCCACCGCCTCCGCCTTGCGGCCGGCCAGGTAGAGCTCCTGGATGCGCTCGGCCGCTTCACCGTAGCCGTTGGCGGTCATCGCCTGGGTGTGGAAGTTCTTGTCGCGGTGGCCCATGCCGCCGACGTAGAGTGCCACGCGCGGCTTGAGGGTCTGGAGCCCGGCGCGCACGTCGTCGGTCAGCACCACGAAGGCCCGCGGCTGGATCTCGAGATCACGCAAGGTCTTGCCGTCGCCGGCGCGGCGGAGCCCCTCGTCCAGCCAGGGCCGGAAGGCCTTCATGCGGGCGGGCGTGAAGCCCAGGGGCAGCCAGCCGTCCGCGACCTCGGCGGTGAGCTTCACGGTGGACTCTCCGCCCGTCCCCAGCCAGATCGGGATGTCCGGACGCATGTGCAGGATCGACGTCAGGGGCTTGGCCAGCCCGGCCGAGCCCGGGCCCGTGTAGGGCAGGGAGATCTCGCGGCCCTCGTGCTGCACGGGGGACTTGCGGGCGAAGACCTTCCGCATGATGGCCACGTAGTCCCGGAGTCGCCAGTAGGGCTTGCCCCAGGGCTGCCCGTACCAGCCCTCCACGATCTGCGGACCCGAGACGCCGAGGCCCGCGATGACGCGCCCGCCGCCGGCCAGTGCATCGATCGTTCCCACCGCCATCGCGGCGGCCGCGGGGGTGCGCGCGGCGAGCTGCATGATCCCGGTGCCGAGCCGGATGCGCTTCGTCACCGCGGCCAGGTAGGCCAGCGGCGTCAGGGCATCCGACCCGTACGCCTCCGCCGTCCACACCGAATCGTAGCCGAGCCGCTCCGCGAGCTGCACGCGCGCCACCGGCAGGTCGAGGTGGGCGCCGGAGTAGCCGATCGAGAGCCCGAGCCTCATGGGCGGCCGGCGCCGCGCGACGGCAGCGCCGCGACGAAGGTGCCGCTGATGAGGGTCTCGCCCTTCTGGTTGATCGCCTCGAGCTCGCCCTCCACCAGCTTCTCGCCCCCCTGCTCGAGCTTGCGCGTCACCGTGCCCCGGCAGACGACGTCGTCGCCCGGCCAGGCTCGCGTCGAGAAGCGCACCTTGTAGCGCCGCACGTTGGGCCGTCCCGCGAACCTGGTGACCACCCGGCTCAGGATGCCCGCGTTGAGCATGCCCATGGCGAACACGGTAGGGTTCCCGGACGCCTCCGCGAAGGTCTGGTCGTGGTGGATCGGGTTGAAGTCCCCGGAGGCTCCGGCGTACTTCACGAAGTCGGTCCGCGTGAGCTTGTCGACGCGGACCTCGGGCAGGGGGTCACCTTCCTTGACGTCTTCCCAGAAGCGCTTGGCCGCGGGCATGGCGGTCTCCTCTCAGTCCTTGACGACCTGGCCGGTCTCGATGCCGATGGCGCGCGCGCGGGCCACCAGCGTGCCCTGGGCGTTACGGTACTCGGTCTCCGTGACCGCGAAGGTCATGGAGCCGCCGCGCTTGCCCGGCTTCTCGTACACGTCGACGATCTTACTCACTGCGGTCAGCACGTCGCCGGCGTGGATGGGGGCAAGGAACTCGAACTCCTGCTCGCCGTGCAGCACCCGCTTGAGGTCGAAGGGCAGGCGCGGCCGGCCTCGCCCGTCGTCCCAGTGCGCGACGGTTTGCAAGAACGTCACCGGGGGCATGATGCCGCCGGCCTCTTTCGCCGCGTGACCCTCGTCGTAGTACAGCGGATCATCGTCCTTGATGGCGCGCGCGAACTCCTGGATCTTGCCGCGCTCCACGTGCATGGTCACGAGCTCGCCCGTCCTGCCGATTGCACTCTTGTCGACCGGCATCGCATCCTCCTTGGTGGTCGTGCCGAACCGCGCCCGCGAGTGTAGCAGGAGGCGTCGGGGGCGGGAAGTCCGGGCTTCAACCGCGGTGCTGCCGGCGGATGTCGGCCAGGTGATGTCGCTCGTGGCCGGCCATGGCGTAGGCGACGGCGCGTACGCTCCGGATGGTCCAGTCCGGTGGCGCG
>WNFD01000598.1_pt1 | contig 35720 bp, 30 predicted proteins | sample 5400491 | NCBI WGS metagenome assembly WNFD01 (sample SAMN13153343, study PRJNA577476) | soil metagenome | isolation source: 120 cm saprolite under Douglas fir tree site 2 hole 2 replicate 2 | place: USA:California | collected 2015-04-18 | reverse complement strand
GGTCGAGAGACATCGTGAAAGTTCCGCACTCGAAGCATTTCACCGGGCATCGCATGAAAAAAAATCTTAACGATCTCTTGACTTGATGGATGCAATCGTTGTATCAACACATTCTGTATGGCGATGCTGCTCGTGGTTGTCCCCACAGGGACAACGGACCCGACGCGAGAGAGCACAACGTTTCGCACAACCGCCAACGTCTCGGAGACCTCATCGAAGAGGCTTCGCGGCGAAACCCGTGGGGTTGCATCGGAGGTGCGTGCAGAAAAAATCGTCCATGACGTCTCACAAGGGAATCTAGTCCGCCAAACCATGGAACCTCGGGTCCGTATCACTAAGCGAAGGAGGTAATGAATGATGGCAAAGAAGAAGGCCGCCAAGAAGCCGGCAGCCAAGAAGAAGGCCGCCAAGAAGAAGAAGTAACAACTTCTTCAATCGTTTTCTAAGGTTCGTTCGTAAAGCGCCGGGGTTCTGTGGAGCCCCGGTGCTTCTTTACCCTCCCTCCTAGCGATGTCAGTGGCGTGAGAGACAAAGTCGCAACCGGGTGAAACCCGGTTGCCCATGCCATGACAGCACTAGATAGGGAAAGGATTGACTTACGAACAGATGTTCGTTAGTCTGTGCCCACCTCCGCTTCTCGCCTGCGTCTTGCTCCCAGAGGCCCGCAAAGAAAGATGCAGGAACTGCAGCTCGAACACGCCATCAGCACAATTCGGGTCCGCTTTGGCAGCCAGGCGCTGACGAGGGCGGCGGAGTTGCCGCCCCCGCAGCCCTGGCCGAGCCGCACCCCACTCGATCGCCTGAGCGGAATCGATGGCCTGCCTCGCGGCCGGCTCACGCTACTGGCCGGAAGCGGAACCTGCGGCAAGCTCACTCTCGCCCTGGGGCTGCTCGCCGCCGCCACCCGTGAGTTCGCGCACGCCGTGGTGATCGACACCTGCGGTGGCTTCGACCCCTGGGCTCTGCTCCCCTTCGATCCGGAGTTGAGCTCGCTGGCCGTGGTGCGTCTCGATCCCGACCCTTCGGGAGAAGCGGCGACCGCGCTGGCTCGGGCCGGCGCCGGCTTCATCCTTTTAATGGGGGAGGTCCCGGAGCAGTGGCTCGGCCCTCTGGAAGCGAGCGCCAACCGCTCGGGGACAGTGCTGGTCGGGGTGGTCGATGCTCCCGGGCGGGCTTTCGCGCACGCCTCCAGCCTGAGCCTCGGCTTTGCTCGCACCGACTGGGTGTGGGACCGAGGTCAGCTGGTGGGCCTGCGCACGATCGCGCGCTGTCTCAAGAATCGGGTCGCGCCGCCTCTCGGCGAGTCCGAGCTCGAGATCCGCTACCCGCTGGGTCCGCAGCTCCACTTCGCAACACCGGTCATCGAGGTGCCGCTTGGTGCAGTGGATCAGGAATGCGTGTCTGCTGCGGTCTGACTGGCCATCTCGAGCTCGCGAAGCGCCCCGACCTCTATGGAGGCCCGGTCGTCGTCGGGGAATGGGAAGAGCACGTCATCGCCGCTTCAGAGGAGGCCATGTCGTTTGGTGTGCAGCCGGGGATGCCGCTGCGCCAGGCCGAGCATCTTTGCCCGCACGCGACTTTCATCGCGCCTGACCGTGATGCAGCCACGCGCTTGCGCGAGCTCATCGCCTCCGCGCTCTACGACCTCGCGCCGGTGGTTGAGGTCCATGTCGAGGGCATCGCGTGGCTGGACGTGAACGGCGTCGTCAGGTCTGGCGAATCGATCCGCGAAGCGCGGCGCCGGCTCCGCGCCGCGATCGGCCGCGAACCGCGACTCGGTTTGGCGCCCGGACCTTTTTCAGCGCGAGTGGCGGCGGCGCGCGCGCGGCCGGGCCGTCTCGTGCAGGTCGAAGACGCTCGCGCTTTCCTCGCTCCGCTCGCCTCGCGTGAGCTTCCCCTCGACGATGAGCAGCTCGAACGGCTCGACCTGCTCGGGCTGCGCACGCTGGGCGCGGTGGCGGCGATCGGCCCGCGCGAGCTCGAAAGCCAGCTGGGCCGCGCGGGCAGGCATGCTGTCCTGCTCGCGCGCGGCGCGGAACCAGACGAGCTCGATCCGTGGCGGCCGCCGCAGTTCACGAGCGCGCATCGCCAGTTCGAGCCGCCGGTGGAAGATCGTGAGGCGCTGCTCTTCGTCTCGCGCGCGCTTTGTGGCGACCTGGCCGCGGAGCTTGGCCTGCGCGGCGCGGGTGCGAAGCGGGTGCGCGTGCGCCTCGTCCACGAATCGGATGAGCCCGACGCGCGCGACTCCATCGTCCGCCATCCACTCTCCAGTGCGGCCGAGCTGTTCGGGCTGATCGGGCCCTGGATCAAGGAATGGCAGCCGCGCGCACCGATCACCGAGCTATGGATCGATCTCCCCGTGCTCGAGGCCGCGGGACGGCGGCAGTTGCGGCTATGGGCGGGCGGTGACGGCACGAGTGAAGAGGTGATCGCCGCGTTCGAGCGGCTGCAGGAACGTCATGGCGACGGCGTGGTGCGCAAGCCTCGGCCCGCGCTGCTCACCTCCCCACTCCCTGCGCAACGCTTCGCGTGACGCGCCTGTTCTCGCCGCCTACCCCAGTCACAGTCACGTTGAACGCCGATGGCACCCCCGCCTTCATCACCGGGACGTGGTCGGGCTCGATCGACCCGATCGCTCGCTGGAAGGTCGAGACCGAGTGGTGGAAGCAGCCGGTCGTACGCGAATACTGGAAGGCGCTTCTCAACGGCACGCTGCTGTGCGAGCTGTTCCACGACCTCAGCCGCGACGAGTGGTTCGTGGAGCGGGTCTATGACTGAGCGACTCAGAACGGGCGCGGGATTTCGCGACGGGTGCTCAGAAGCAGCTGTTGGCGGGATATCCGGATCGGTCGGAGACCTTCTGCAGCCCACCGGCATCCGAATAGAGGTAGATGCCCATCGAGGTGCCAAACCAGACTCCGTGGCTGTCACCGACAACGCCACCGATGTATCCGGGCCAGCTGTTCGTCGATCCCTTGTAAATCGACTTCTGGGTATTGGTGTCGACGAGCTTGACCAGCTCCAGGGTGTCCTTGTCGATGAGGGCAAGAACGATGGGGTGATGCTCTGCGTCGATGCCGACGACCCCGACCAGGTTGCCAGGACGAAAGAGCCAGGGCGCATGGGTGCCATCGGTGAGGTCAAGGCGTTCGATCTGGTTTGTGCGCGGGGCGGGAAAAAAATTCCAGGGGTGGGGGTCTGCCGCATTGAAGCTGCCCAGCCAGACGATCTGGCCGTCCACCGCCCCAACCTCAGGCAGGTTGGCGACCAGGTGGGTCACGCCCGTGGCCAGGTTGAACGCCCAGAGCCCCTGGTTGGAAGCCTCTCCGAGGAGCCCCATGTACACGACGTCATTCGTGTACTCGAAGATGTCGATTCCACCGATGCCGGAGAAGAGCTCGGCAGGAAGAGCGTAGGTGCGATCCGCCCCGCTGGCCACATCGACGATGTGCAGGATCGGCTTGTTGATCTCCGTGGCGCCCCCGTACGCATAGTGGCTGCCATCGGGGGAAACCGAGTTGAGGAGGACAGGAAGCCAGCGAGAGAACTGACGGTCGTAGTAGGTACCGCCGGCGCCCTGTGGATCGACGGTCACCTTGCCCGCTGGAAAGCTGAGGAAGGCACCCGTTGGATGGCTTTGGGCATCAAGGATCGAAATCGGCAGCCTGCACGAACCGGCGCTCGAAGTGGTCGGCGTGGCCACCGGTTTCGAAACCGGCGGGGCCTGGCTGCAAGCCATCAGAAACAAGGCCAGCACTGGAGCCAACTGCCGCATATCACTGCCAACGTGCGCCCGGCCCTCGACGTTACAGGAGGGTCAGAAACAGCCGTTGGCGAGGTATCCGGGCTGGTTCGACACCTTAATGAAAGCTGTGCCCGAGTACAGGTAGATGCCGTGGTCGGTGCCGAACCAGCTCCCATGGCTATCGGAGATCGATACGAACATCGAGCTGACAAGTTTGGCCGAGCCCTTGTAGATCGACCTCTGAGTCTGTGGGTTCACCAGGAGAATGAGCTCCGCCCCGTAATCGCCGTCAACAGATCCATTTCTACCGTTGACAACCAGCACGATCGGGTCGCCTTGCGTATCCGAGCCAATGACTCTCGGAGCGGTCCCCGGCCGGTAAAACCACGCAACGCGCGTGCTGTCCGCAAGGCTGTAACGGTCGATCTGGTTGGGCTGAATCTCGATGCCTCCGAGCGGACTCGGGTCAGCCGGGTTCACCGTACCCACCCAGAAAGTCTGATTGCCGCCGCTGGCCTGAACATCGATCAGTCGGACGACTGGGTGAATGGCGCCTGTGATGGGATTCATGAGCGAAACGCCGATGCTCACCTCGTAAGTCGTGTAGAGATAAATTCCTTCACTGGCGTACTCGAGGACCGCAAACGGGATGAACCAATCCGTATTCGGTGTAGCGAAGACATGGTCGACCCCGGTGGCGATGTCGACCACGTGCATCTTTGCCACTTGCGACTGGTCGGCCCCGCGCTCCCCGTAGGCGTAGTACCTGCCGTCTGGCGAAACTGCCTGTCGCGGGACCGGGAGCCAGCGCGAGAAAGCGCGATCGTAGTAGACCCCCCAGCTGGCGACGACTCCCGGGCTTTTGGTTTCAATGCTGACCGCTCTGGTTGGGAAGCTGACGAAGGCGCCTTGATTGTCAAGTGTGTTGATCGGCAGCCGGCACGAAAACGAGACCTGGGTCAGTGGCAAGTCGCCCGGAACCGGGCTCGGGGACGTGTTGGCGATCGCAGTTTGAGCCGGGCTGTGGGTGCTTTTCACAGCCGCGGGCGGCCCAGTCTGACTGCATGCGACAGCAAGTGCGATCAGTACGGCAGGCAAGCCTCGCATCGCCTCGTTCAAACGCTGGCTACAGGCGAACGTTTCTCATGACCGCCCTCGCTTCCCCGCCGCGATTGGGTGTCGTGAGGATCAGGTGGGGCCGAGGTACTTCACGCAGAAAAACAAGTGACCCCGCCGGATCGCCTCGCTGGCTCCGGCGCCTGCCTTGCGGCTGATGCCAGATCCCTCGCACGTTTCCTTCGGGGCCGTCCGCAAACGTAACGCGCCCCATGAGTAGATGGCAATCCCCGAGATATGTCGCCTGGCTACGTTGAGTAGGTGGGTGACATGAACCCGTACGTGGAGCTTCACTGCCATTCCAACTTCTCCTTCCTCGACGGGGGCTCGCACCCGGCCGAGCTCGCCCTGCGCGCCGCTGAGCTCGAGATGCCCGCGCTCGCGATCACCGACCGCGGTGGCGTGTATGGGGCCGTCAAATTCCTGCAGGCATGCCGCAAGGTCGGGGTCAAGCCTCTGATCGGCGCCGCCCTGGAGGTCGACGGGGCCGAGCTGCTGCTGATCGCCCGCAACCTGCGCGGCTACTCCAATCTCTGCCGGCTGATCAGCCTCGCTCACGCCGACCAGCCCAAGGGCGAGGCGCGGGCGCCACTGGCAACCGTCGCCCAGCACCGGGGTGATCTCTTCTACCTCAGCGCCACCAATGAAGAGAAGACATTGCATGGGCTCCAGGAGGCCCTCGGCAAGGACAGCGTGTTCAGCGAGCTCCATCACCACCTGGGCCCAGAGGATTCCTGGGTACTGGAGGGGCGGGCCGCGATGGCGAGGCGGTGCGGCGCGCCGGTCGTGGCCACCAACGAGGTGCACTACCACGTCCGCGAGCGGCGCCGGCTGCATGACTTGCTGGTCGCGATCCGCCATCGCGCCACCCTGGAGGAGGCGCGGCCGCACCTCTTTCCCAACACCGAGCACTGCCTCAAAGGCGCCGGCGAGATGCGCCCGCTTTTCAAAGGCCATGGCGAGGCGCTCTCCATGCCATGGGAGATCGCGAAGGAGTGCGACCTCGACCTCGATTTTCGCAAGGTCCGCTTTCCCGGCTACCCGGTCCCCGAAGGTGAGACGCCCTTCTCCTTTCTCTACAAGCTCTGCTTCGAGGGCGTGCGCGAGCGGTACCGGCCGATCACGCTTGCCGTCACCCAGAGGCTGCAGCGCGAGCTGGAGGTGATCGAAAAGACAGGGCTGGCCGAGTTCTTCCTCATCAACTGGGACCTCATGCGCTTTGCGCGCGAGCATGGTGTGCCGGGCCAGGGTCGCGGGTCGGCGGCCGATTCGATCGTCGCTTACGTGCTTGGCATCACACGCGTCGACCCCATCGAGCACAACCTCCTCTTCGAGCGATTCCTGCACGAGGAGATGACGAGCACGCCCGACATCGACATCGATTTCTCCACCGAGCATCGCGAGCAGGTGATTCAGTACATCTACGACAAGTACGGTTGGGAGCGGACCGGGATGGTCTGCAACGTCGTCACCTTTCAGCCCAGGATGGCGATCCGCCAGGTCGGCAAAGCGCTCGGGTTCTCAGCCGAGCTTGTCGACCGGCTCGCCAAGGGCGTGGACCGTTGGTTCACCGAGGACGTCGCGGACTCGATGACCGGCGCGGTGCCGCCACCGGATATGAGGCCCCAGAGCTGGCAGCAGTTTCTCGAGCTTTGCCGCGAGGTGCAGGACTTCCCGCGTCACCTCTCCATCCACAACGGCGGGATGCTGGTCACCGGCGAGCCACTGGTGGACATCGCACCGGTCGAGCCCGCGACCATGGAGGGCCGGCGGGTCGTCCAGTTCAACAAGGACGACGTCGAAGACCTCGGCCTGATCAAGATGGACATGCTCGGGCTGCGCACGCTCTCGGTCGTCGCCGAATCGTTGGAGCTGATCCGCGACCTGACCGGCACCCGACCTGATCTCGACCAGCTCCGGCTCAACGACCCCAAGGTGTTCGAGATGTGCAGCGAGGCTGACACCATCGGGGTCTTCCAAATCGAGTCACGCGCGCAGATGCAGACCCTCCCCCGCACCCGGCCTCAGAGCTTCAACGACCTGGTGGTCGAGGTCGCGATCATCCGGCCTGGGCCGATCCAGGGCAACGCCGTCCATCCGTACATCCGGCGCAAGCAAGGTCGTGAGGAGGTCACGTATGCGCATCCGCTGCTCGAGCCGATCCTCAAGGACACGCTGGGGGTGATCCTCTACCAGGAGCAGATCATCGAGATCGCGATGAGGGTCGCGGGCATGACGCCCAGCGGGGCGGACGGGTTCCGGCGCGCGATGACCCGGCACCTCAATCGAGTCGAGATGTCGTCGCTAGAGGGCGACTTCATCGCCGGCTGTCTGGCCAACGACGTGCCTCGCGAGGTGGCCGACATGCTGTTTGCCGCGGTGCAGGGATTCGCGGTCTACGGATTCTGCCGCTCGCACGCCGCCGCGTTTGCGCGCACCGCATACGAGACCGCGTGGCTGAAGCTCAATCACGCGGTCGAGTTCGGCTGCGGCCTCCTCAACAACCAGCCGATGGGCTTCTATCACCCGAGCGTGCTGGTCGAGGACTTGAAGAGGCACGGCGTTGTGGTTTTGCCCGTGGACGTCAACCGCTCCGATGTCCGCTGCCTGCCCGAAGCTCTGACGGAATCCGCACGTTTGGCGCCAAACGCGCCCTTCATGCGACTGCCAAACACACTTTTGGCGCCAAACAAGCCGAATGGCGCCGCGGCCGAAAATGGGCAGTCCCCTTTGGGGCCCTCCCTCTTGTCCGGTTCCCTCCCCCAACCGGCCGACCTGAAGCCAAGGTATGTGAATTCCGAAAACCTGACAACCCTGCCTGTTAAGAAGACCCACGCCATGCGCATCGGCTTCAACTACGTGCGCGACCTCGGCGAGGACGGACGCAACGCAATCGTCGCCGAACGCACCAGGGCCGGCGCCTTCACCTCCTTCGACAATTTCCTCGACCGCCTCCGCGGTGGCCCCATCGGCCCCCACGCCGTTCGCAACCTCGTCATGGTCGGCGCCTTCGACGGGCTCGGCCGGCCACGCCGCGAGCTGCTCTGGGGCTGGCAGGAGCGATGGCACGGCCGCGGATTGCGGCGCGGCATCCAGTCACAGTCGGAGCTGCACCTCAAAGCCGTCGCGCCCAGCCTGCCCGAGCTCGACGATTTCGACCTCAACCAGCTCGAGTACCGAATCTCGGATCTCTCGACCGGACACCACCTCATCCATTTCTGCAGAGAAAGGCTGGAAGAGCTCGGCGCCCTCCAAAGCAACGAGCTCCCCAACATCCCCAACGGCAGAAGAGTGAGGGTCGCCGGGCTTGTCATCACCCGACAGGCCCCCTCGACCGCGAAGAAGATCCGCTTCTTCACCCTGGAAGACGAGTTCGGGCAGGTCAACGTGACGATCAAGCCCGACGTCTACGACCGTTACCGGCAGGTCGCCAACCGCCAGCCGATTCTCGTCATCGATGGCGTGATGCAGCGCCAGGACGGAGTTTGGTCGGTCTTGGCGGCCGAAATCCAGGCCCTCGAAGGCGTATCGCGGGCCAAACCAAGGTCCCACGACTACCGCTAAGTCCATCATTTGCGCTCATGTCACGCGAGCATTGGGAGCGCGAATCTTCTCAGTGGGCGGCCTGGGCGCGACGTCCTGACTTTGATGCTTACTGGAAGTACTCGCAGGCCTTCTTCGAGCTGCTTCCATCTCCAGGCCGGCGCACTCTCGAAGTGGGTTGCGGGGAAGGCCGCGTCAGCCGAGATCTTGTCAAACGCGGCTATCGCGTGACAGGCGTAGACGCCTCCCAGACGCTGATCCGGCTCGCGGATGACGCGGATGAACAAAGCTCGTACATACGAGCCGACGCTGCGGCTCTGCCTCTCGCCAACGAATCCTTCGACCTGGTCGTCTTCTACAACTCGCTGATGGACATCGACGACATGGAACTGAGCCTGCATGAGGCCGCGAGGGTTCTGCGCCACGGCGGTGCGATGTGCGCATGCGTCACGCATCCCATCGCGGATGCGGGACGGTTCGAGTCTGGCGACTCCGACGCTCCTTTCATCATCGACAGGACGTACCTGGGCGAGCGGCGGTGGTTAGCCATCGAGATAGAACGTGACGGCAGCCGTATGAATTTCGCTGGTTGGGCTTATCCGTTGGAGGGCTATTTCGGAGCCCTGGAACGCGCCGGTTTCGTGATCCAGGCCGTACGGGAGCCCTACTTGAATGAGGCCGGCGACGACAAGCGTTGGGGCCGAATTCCCCTCTTTCTAATGTGGCGGGCGGTCAAACCGTGAAAAAGTTCCTTACTTTCTGTAGCCAGATGAGGGTCTTTTGAGCGAAGCTATCGAATTGGCGCGCCTGCACCACGCAACGCAGCAATCCCAGAGGAAGACCAAATGTCAATCGGCAGAGAAATCGAAGACATCGCCCGGGATCTGATCAAGCATCAGCACGACCATCCCCCCGTGCGCGACCTCAACCGCGAATTCGACCGCAAGCTCAAGCTCACCGATCGGATCGCGTCCGATTTCGCACGCCTCGTGGGCACCTGGGTCTTCGTGCTCGCGCAGCTCGGTCTCGTGTTGTTATGGGTGCTGCTCAACATCATTGGCGTGCGCAGCCACTGGGACCCTTATCCCTTCCTGTTTCTCAACCTGGTTTTCAGCCTGGAGGCCACCATCTGGGTCTCGGTCGTGCTGATGGCTTTGAACAGCCTGGCCGACCGCGACCGCCTCCGCGCCCAAAGTGAATACGAGCTCAACGTCAAGTCCGAAGAGGAGCTCAAGGCGCTGATGAATCACTTGATGCACCAGGACGAGATCTTGCTGCAGATAGTCAACCGCCTCGATCGCGGCGACCGCGAGATGAAAAGACTTGCTCGCCGGCTCGAGGCTGTGCTCGAACCGAGCGCCGATGCGACACGGCCCCCGCCGCCTCCGCACGCACCCCCGCAACCTCCGCCCGCGCTCGCAGGGCCGCCGCAGCCTCCGCCGGCGGCCGCGCCCTCGCCCGTTCAGCCTGAGCGTCCGCTCGGGCTCCCAAGACCCTGACTCCCGGCGCGACCACCGATCAGACCCTATAGACGAAATACTCCCCGTTCGAGTAGACGAGCGTTGCGTGCTGCTGCCAGTAAGCCTGGCTCGCGCGTCGCGCCGGGGCCAGCTCCTGCGGACCGAGCAGGACATAGTTGACGCCATAACGGTCGACCAGGTCGGGGGTGTTCTGGTCGCCGCGGAGAATCGCCGCCTCGTCCGATTGCTTCTGAGCGTAGTCGCGCAACCCATAGGTCCAGAGCCACCCCGGATACCCGCTCATCACGCGTCTGCCCGCCAGGGTTGGAATCGGACTATTGTGCTCATCCGCCACCGCGAATACCGCGTCCGGCGCCGTGTTCTGCCTCACCCAGTCCGCGACCTGCAGGCCCTTTGTGTCCGTGAACTCATATGAGCTGACGCTTGCGTCCGAGGCACGAGCGAGGTCGAGCGCGCCTGACAGGCAGAGGAGGATCAGCAGCACAGACGCAAACGCCACGGTCCACGGCCGGCGTCGGACCATACCGGCGATGAAGCCTCCAACCATGATGCTGCCGAGCAGCGCCCAGAAGATGAAGAACTTCGTGTTGTCCCAGTCCCATGGCTGCAGGACGATGACATTGGGGACGAGGAACCACAGCCACATGGGCGCAAACCATTTCGGGAAGGCGGTCGGAAACCAGCGCCTCAGGATTTGGGCGGCGATGAGCAGGGGGATGAACACCGACGTGTTCTTGATCCAGAACCACGCGACATCGCCAGGGAACGACAACGCACCATCGCGCCGCCAATCGGGGTAGGAGAGCCAGCCGGGCTCGAGGCAGTATCCAAAGAGGGTGACGCCCGCTCCGCAGGCGCTGTTGTTGGCAGGCGGCCACATCCACACCAGCACAGGGATCGCAAGCACAAGTGCAGGGACGAAGAATGCGACCCACTCCCTGCGTAGGTTGAAGGCAGCCCAAAACGCAGCCAGCACCACCACCGTCCCGTACGCGTGCACGTGGAACACCGGCATGAGGCCCGCGACGATTCCGGCAAACAGGAATGCCTTCGAATCGTGCCGCTCTCGCACGGCCAGCCACAGGAGCAGCAGGACGATCAGCGCGAGGCTGAAGCCGAACAAAGTCGAGCGCTGCGGCACCAGGTAGGCGAGTACCGGGTTCAGCCATTGGAAGTTGAGGTCGCGGTTGAGGGTGTACTCGCGCGGCAGATGCGCCAGTACACCGAGGCCGCTGTGGACGATATCTCCGGCCAGGTAGACAAAGCCCAGGCCACCGCCCAGCAAGAAGACGAAGACCGCGATGGCCGCCGCGCCACGGCTACCCGTAAATCGCGCCGCGGCCAGATACAGCACCGCAGGAAACAGGAGGCCCAGCAGGCCGGACGTGATGACCAGCGCCGATGGCAGCGAGCTGCCGAGGGGGACGAGGTTGGCGGCGAGGAAGTCGATCATGAACGGGTAGCCGAGGTGGTTGCCCGGGTCGATCGGGTACTGGGGCGGAAAGTTGTGTCCGTACGCGAACGAGCCGGAGAAGGTCAGGTGCGCGGCCCAGTCGCCCCAGATGTTGACGTAGCCCGCCCACAGGCCATCGGGTTTGATGACGTAGGCCTGGTGGAGGAAGTGCACCGTCCACGCGCCGCACATGAGGAAGACTGCGGCGAGCGGCCATGGATGGCCCGCCGTCCGCACCGGTGCAGCCCAGCGCGCGATCGCATCAGAAATGTCCGATGCGACGCGATTGCGTTTTGGGATCGCAACCCCGGCAGCGGCCCCGACCGCGATGGCGATGCCGGTGATGACCGTGCCGAGAGTGACATCGCGCACGAGCATCGACAGCACGAAGCTCGCGACGGAGACGGCCATGGCGCCCAGCACCGCTCCGAATGCGAGCCGCTCTTCGAGGTTGAAGGCGATCTCGCTCAGGTAGGTGATGCCGAAACCCGCGGCCACGCACCCCACCAGCAGGATCGCGACCGCGCCCAAGAAAAATCCGATCGCCGCCAGCGCGACCGCGACAGCGCCCAATGCCAACCATCGACCTGATGACCCAATCACCGGAACCGCCGCGGAGCCCGCGGTGCCTTCCGCCATCAGTACCCAGCTAGTTCCAGCACCAGAGCTTCTCCTCCGTACCCTTGAGGTATGGCTGGCAGGCGACGAGCCACATCTTGGGTCCCCAAATGGGCGAGCCAGGGCCCGGATCGTAGGCGGATATGGTGAGCGGCAGGCCGGTCCATACGGGATAGAAGTAAAAGAAAAAGGCGACCGCGACGCCGAGGTGTGCGGCCAGCAAGGTGCGGCCCGCCGGCCGGAAATTCGCCGCCATATAGGCGAGCACGAACGCGAGCGCCAGGATCATGAAAATCAGGCCGCCGAACATGTGGTACATGAACAGCACCCTGCTGATATGCGACCACGGTAAGTACTGGGTGATGAACCCGATCAGGATCACGGTCGCAGGGAAGCTGCGGTGCCGGATGATGAAGTAAGGCAGCGAGAGCACGCAAGGCAGACTCGTCCACCAGATCCAGGGATTGCCCAGGTCCTCGATGCGCGAGATGAGCGCCTGCCCGGTCCAGTGGTCAAAGCCGAGGTTCGTGTACTCCGCGTAATAGAGGACTGGCCTCGACAAGAACGGCCACGACCACCACGGGGAACCATATGGATGCGTGGCGGTCAGAGTCGCGTGATAGATGTACGACTGCCGCTGGTACTCGATGAGGTCGGCCAGGTTTTGGAATTGGCCGCGAGCGAAGAACGGATACCACGACGCGTAGTAGATCGCGAGTGGGATCACCAACAGAGCGACGAGGGCGAGCAGCACATATCCACCCGCCCGGGCGCCACCCGCGACCGCTGGACCATCCCCACGTCCCCAGGTCCAGATCGGATTGTCTCGCGTGCCAATGCGTACGTCGACACGCCGCCTGATCGCCCTGGCCACGAGCAGGAAGACGATGCTCGCCCAAGCAGCGAGGACGATCCATTTCGATGCGATGCCAAGTCCAAGCACGATGCCCAGCAGAATCAACGTCACGAATGAAGCGCGCGGCGTTCGGCTCTGGATGTGGACGAGGTACAGCGTGTACGCGAGCAGGATGAAGGAGATCGGGAAGATGTCGATCATGCCGATCCGGGATTGCAAGAAGAACATCCCGTCGAAGCACACGAGCGTCGCCGCCGCCAGTGCGAACAACCGATTCGGCCATAGACGTCTCGCCAAGAGGTACATCAGAGGGACGCACAGGGTGCCGAAGATGCACACCGCGATGCGCCAGCCGAACGTGTTGAAGCCGAGGTCGATGTAGTCGCCGGTCGCGCCCTCGAAGTGGGCGCGGTACCACCCGTACCCCCATTCGCCGGCGCCGATGATCAACTTCGAAAGCGGCGGCTCGGGGTCAAAGTAGGGGCAGTAAAGGCCACGGGGATGGCACTGCACGTTCTTGAAGTCGGCGTGCGCGAAGACCGGGAAGTAGATCTCGTCGAAGACCTGGCCGTTGGGCGGTGAGAGCTGTCCGTTGCCGTCCGGGTAGCCACGATTGAAGGGATAGGCCAGACCGCACAGCGTTCCCGGCGTGCCCTGGGGGTCGACTGGAGTGCTGGAAACGCAGTTCGAGATGACCGGCCCCTGGAAGGGATGGAGAAAGAAGTCAGGCATGAGCGGGCTGTAGAAGCGAAGGGCGAAGGCGACCACCGTGAAACCGAGGATCGCCAGCGCGTCCCAGCGGTCGAAGTACACCGGCTGTGCCGGGTCGACCGAGTGGGTGGACCCCTCAGTCACCGTCGACGCTTTTTACGCCGGCCCCCACCTTGGTTCTGTCCGATTCGGTAGGGCAGCCGGGCGTGGATCTCCCATGAGGCTGCGTCAGCGTCCGGCACCGGCATCGCGATCGTGTCCTCGTAGAACAGGCGCGAGCCCAACCGTTTCTTGATCAACGCCAGCAGTTCCTCGTCGCCCCGGACGCGAACGAAGAGCGCCGGCTTCTCGAGCAGCGGCCTCATGATCCGGGCCACCTTCGCGCGCCGCGCGTCCTGGAACGCGACCTTGAGCGGTTGCACCTTCACCATGCGGATGCTGTCGTACTCGATCACGACGTCGGAGAAAAGCGTCGAAACCTTGAGTCCCTTGTCCAGCGGCTCGACGAAGCTCCGCCACCGATACACGAGGAACGCCGCACCGAGCAAAAGCCCGACCGGGGCGTAAAAGAGCCAGATGATGTTCTGGGAGTTGATGGGTTGGCGCGAGTACACCTCGACGCCGGCGGCCAGGACGCCCACGACGACGAGCAGGCCGGCGTAAAACCGCTGCCAGCGCCACAACTCCTCGGCGTAGAGGATCCGCTGCCGTCCCCGAGGGGCGCGGGCTCCATTCGAGCTCAAGCTACTGATTATCGCTGGGCGACCACGCCCGGCTGCTTTCCACGGCACGCCGCCACCGCGCTTGGAGCGCGTCGGCCTCGTCTCGCGAGATGGCGGGCGCGAAGTCACGGTCGAGCTTCCACAGACCCGCGAGGTCGGCTTCGGTCCACGCGCCGGCACCCAGGCCGGCGAGAAACGCCGCGCCGAGAGCGGTCGTCTCGGTCTGCAGCGGCCGGCTGACCGGAATCCCGAGCAAGTCGGCCTGGAACTGGCACAGGACGTCCATCACCGAGGCGCCGCCATCGACGCGCAACTCGGTGAGCGGCCGGCCGGTGTCAGCTTGCATCGCCTCCACGACGTCGCGCGTTTGGTACGCCATGGCTTCCACGGCCGCACGCACAAGCTGGGCGCGCCCGCTGCCCCGCGTGAGGCCGACGATCGTGCCCCGTGCGAACGGATCCCAATAAGGCGCGCCCAGGCCAACGAACGCGGGCACCATGAACACGCCGCCCGCGTCGGAAACCGATGAGGCGATCGGACCCGCTTCCGAGGCGCTGGCGATTATCCCGAGGCCGTCGCGCAGCCACTGCAAAGCGGCGCCGGTGACGAAGATGGCGCCTTCGAGCGCGTAGCTGATCCGCCCGGCACGCCGCCACGCGACCGTGGTCAGCATCCCGGATTTCGACGGTACCCGGTCCGAACCCGTTTGCACGAGCACGAAAGAGCCCGTGCCGTACGTGTTCTTCGCCATCCCGACCGCGGTGCATGCCTGGCCGAACAGCGCAGCCTGCTGGTCGCCGGCGATGCCGGTGATGGGCGCCTCGATGCCTAAAAATGCCTCGGGGTCGCTCGTCGAGATCGCTCCGCTCGAGTCGCGAACCTCGGGGAGGTTGGTGAGGGGAACGCCGAAGAGCTCGGCCATCTCCTCGCTCCACACGCCGCGCGCGATGTCGAAGAGCAGCGTCCGCGAAGCATTCGAAGCATCGGTCACGTGGTCGCGGCCCGCAGATAGGCGCGCGACGAGCCAGCTGTCCACCGTCCCGATCGCGGCGTCCTTCGCGCCGGGGACATGGCGCAGGATCCATGCCAGCTTGGTCGCCGTGAAATACGGGTCGATGACGAGTCCGGTCACTTCGCGCACGCGCTCCTCGTGACCCGCCTCGCGCAATCGCACACACTCCGCCGCAGTGCGGCGGTCCTGCCACACGATCGCGCGGGCGAGCGGTTTCAATGTGCGGCGGTCCCAGACCACCAGCGTCTCGCGCTGGTTGGTGATCCCGATCGCCATCACGTCGGGAGGCTCCGCGCCGGCCGCCGCGAGCGCCTGGCGCGCGCTTTGTTGAACCGCGGCCCAGATCTCCTCGGCGTCGTGCTCGACCCAGCCCGGCTGCGGGAAATGCTGGGTGATCTCGGCATAGCCTTTGCCTCGGACGATGCCGTCCATGCCGACCGCCACGGATGTGGCGCCGGTCGTCCCCTCGTCGAGGCTCAGAACGACCCGGCGGTCATCCACCTAGCTCGTCGGTTTCCAGGTCCGGTTCAGGCTGCCGGTCGCGTAGCCCTCGAGGTCGAGCGAGACGAACTTGTACCCCACCGATCGCAGCGCCTCAACGACTTGTTGGCGTTCCGATAGGAGGCGCGGGATCTCGGCCGGCTCGACCTCGATTCGTGCGACGTCGCCGTGATGGCGAACGCGCACCTGCTTGAAGCCAAGGGCTTTGATCGCAGCTTCGGCCGATTCGATCTGACGCAGCGCTGCGACCGTGACCTCTGTGCCGTGCGGGATGCGCGACGAAAGGCATGCAAACGATGCCTTGTTCCAGTTGGGGAGTCCGAGCCTGCGCGCCGCCGCTCGAATCTCCGGCTTGCCCATCCCGGCCTCGAGCAGCGGGAAGCGAATGCCGCGGCGGACGGCTGAGCCATGACCGGGCCGGTGGTCGTCCGCATCGTCGGCCGTGGCTCCGTACGCGATGTGGTCGAGGCCGAGATCGCGACGAACCGGCTCCAGTGTTTCGAAGAGCTCTTCTTTGCAGTAGAAACAGCGATCCGAATTGTTCCGGGTGTATGCCTCCAGCTCAACCTCGTTGGTGGAAACCTCGACCAGCCGCCCTCCCAGCTTTCGCGCCAGCGCGCGCGCCTCCTCCTGCTCCGATTCGGGATACGCGGGCGAGCTCGCCAAAACCGCGACGGCGCGCTCGCCGAGCTCGTCAAGCGCGAGCTTCAGCAGCAGGGAAGAATCGACGCCACCTGAATATGCCACCAGGACAGAAGACAGGTCCCGCACAATGGCGCGGGCGCTGTCGAGCTTGCTGGCGTCGTGCCGGTCGAGCTGGATCATCTCCGTGGACTGTAGCCGACGAACTGGTCGCAGATCGGGGTAGGCGACCTTTAGGTCGCCGGTCCGGACGCCGAGACGAAGGAACGGGTGGCCCTAGGAGGAGCGCATCGTGATGCGTGGCGACGACGGGCCGGGCCCCGTGACGCACGTATCGGCGTCCCGAACCCCGAGATGCGGCTTGGCTCGGCGGCAAAGTCCACTACTTCGAAGATTAGACCGCCTGGGCTTCGGAAGGCTCCATCGCGGCCGTGCCACACCACGCCTCGTAGTCGATCAGCTCGTGCACGGTCGGGTTGTCGCCGCAGAGCGGGCAGCTCTTGCTGTGGGGCAGCTTGAGCTCGCGGAAGGTCATGTCCTCGCCTTCGAACAAGAGGTAGCGGCCGATCATCGGGCGGCCGATGTTCAGCAGGTACTTGATCGTCTCGAAGGCCATCATGCTGCCGATGATCCCCGGCAGGACGCCAAAAACGCCTGCCTCCGCGCAGCTCTGGACCTCTCCCGGCGGCGGGGGTTCCGGGAAGAGACAGCGGTAGCAGCCGGTGCCCTTGGCGGAGTCGAACATCGCGAGCCGTCCTTCGAACCGGAGGATGCTCCCGTGCACAAGCGGCTTGGCCAGGAAGTGGGCCGCGTCGTTGGCGAGGTAGCGCGTGGGGAAGTTGTCGGTGCCGTCGACGATGATGTCGTAGGGCTTGAAAATGCGTATAGCCGTCTCCGAGTTGAGGTGCTCGTTGATCGGCACCACTTCAACGTCAGGGTTCAGGTTCCGCAAGGTCTCAGCAGCAGACTCGACCTTCAGGCGTCCGATGTCGTCGCTTCCGTGGAGCAGCTGGCGCTGGAGGTTAGACGCGTCGACACGGTCGAAATCGACGATCCCGAGCTTGCCCACCCCGGCGGCGGCCAGGTACATGCTGGCGGGCGAGCCAAGTCCGCCGGCGCCCAGGAGCAGGACGCTGGAAGACAGCAGCTTGCGCTGGCCCGCGCCGCCTACCTCCGGCAGGATCAGGTGGCGTGCGTAGCGGGCGACTTGATCGGGCGTGAAACCCTTGGTTGGAGCCATCTGCAACTCACTATACCCAGGGTCGCTCGCCTGTTATTCCTATAGTGGGAGGGCGCCATGGAAACTGAATACCTCGACGAAGAACAGGTGATCGCCCTGTACAACAAGGTCCGCACAGGCAAGCGGACCTGGCCGTCGGGCATCTGGAGCTCCCCCGCGGCGCTGCAGTACGCCGTGACGGTCTTCGACTACTGGATCCACAACGTCATGGGCTGGAAAAGCTGGCCCGCCGCCCGGGGCAAGGTCACGCCCGCTTTGCTCGAAGAGCACAGGTTGGCCGACCTGGTCGAGAGCGTTTTCGTGCCCGAGTTCGGAGACGACTGGCTCGATTTCGAGATCGTTCTCAACGAGAGCATGCGGCTATCGGAGGACGAAGCCTGGGCGCCCGACGTCGCCGACCGCCAGGAGCGCGTGGAAGCGGCGTTCGAGCATGCCTTCGAGCAGCTGATCGGTTCGTCCAAGCAGCAGCCGAAGCTGCTCCCGACCTACCACCGGTTCCGCAACCACCTACTGCGCATGTGGAGCGCGTTTCAGGAGGCCCAGGCAGAGCACGACAAAGCAGAAAGGGAGTCGGCCGAGCGCTTCTGGGCTCCGCTGCGGCTGGTCCGCAGCACGCGCGGACCCGGTGCGGAGGCATGGTCCATCGTGAACGTTGATGACGAGCGGCGCGGCGAGGTCAATGTGATCTGGGGTGAACCTCACCCCTACTGCCTGGTCGTCCTCGACGACGCCATCGAGGCTGGTGGCTGGGAGCAGGTGATCTATCGACTCGAGCAGGAGATCCTGGTCGAGGAGCCTGGCGTGGTGAGCTACGCCGTCTGGCACAAGGGCTTCGTCGGCGAATACTACCGCTGCGCCGACTGCGGCGAGCTTCACAGCCAGTTCGACGAGGACGCGGGCAAGGAGCTCCGGCTGGACGACCTCGATCCGCCCGACGAGCGCTAGCTCAATCGACCGTGATGGAGTAGTTCTTCCCCTCCCAGCCGGTCACGTAGTGCGCTGTCCACGCGAGCTGCGAGCCTGGCGCCAGCCTGTGCGAAGGGATCTCGGCCACCCAAACGCCGAGCGTCGTATCGATGGCGTCCGCCTCGGCGAACGTCTTCCAGTCATCGAAGGTGTAATGCACGGACCCAGGTCTCGGCAGCTGGACGCGCAGCCTGCGGCCGGCGGCGATGTGCGCGATTTGATGGCGGTGTGACCACACAAAGGCAGGATCTTGCGGCGGACCCTCGGTGTAGCGGTGGCGGGCAGGCACGACGAGGTCAGGAAAGCCGGCGAGCGCGATCGTCACCAGCAGCTCGAGGTACTCCGCGTGCGCCCAGCCCAAAGGCGACACTGAACCCGCCGCCTTGCCGAAAAACAGCCCGCGGCTGGGAATGTCCTGGGCGTCCCAAACCTGCTCGGGCAGCATTGAACCGGGACCGGCGAAGCCCTCCATCGTTCGTACGAGCTCGGCGGCCGGCAGTCCCATCGAAAAGAAGTGGCGGGCTCGCTCGCTCGTGAGCACGGGCCACGGCCTTCCTTTGCCGCTGCCGTCCCAGGGCGATCCGTCGTCATGCTCGCCGTAGAGGTCGCCCACGTAGCGGCGCCATGACGGTCCTGGCGGAAGGCTGACCTTCAGGGCCGAGTCCACGCTCTGCAGGCTGCGGAGGATGCGTTCGTCCTTCGGCCTCCGCAGGCCGTACCTGACCAGCTCTAGGAATTCTGGCGCGATCGCTCCAACGGTGGGGCGGTGATCCGGATCGCCCGCGAGGCGCACGTACTGACCGCCCGCGGTGGAGCACCACGTTTCGACTCGATCGTTCCAGTAGTCCGCCACTGTGCGCAGGTGGCCGGCCGCGACATGCTCGCCGGCTTCGTGCGCAAACTCTGCCGCCACGATCAGGGCGGCGATGCAGGCTCCGAGCGTCGACGGTGACAGGCCGCCAAGGTCTTCCCAGCGATCGAGCTGCGTCAGGGGACCCTCGCGGATGATGAACTGCGCGGCGGGCCGGACCATGACGGGGTACGGGTCGTGATCGAGACAGCCTGCGATGCCGAGGCGCCACGCGAGCAGGATCGGAAGCGCGACCTGGTCGAGCTCCGTCGACGTCCAGTGCGGGGTCCCGTCCACAAACCAGTTCTGGAACCACGCGCCGTCCGCGCGCTGGCGCGATTGCAGGTGGCGAAATGCGCGGAGCGCCGCCGCCTGGTCACCCGCATCGAGGAGGGCGGTCGCAATGCGACATAGGTCGCGCGGCCACACCAGGTGATAGATCTGATTGCCGTTGTGGTTGGACTCGCCCCATGGAGCCGCCGGAGAGGCGACGAACGCGCCCGCGTGCGACTTGTCCTCGAGACAGCGCAGCACCGCCAGCGATGCCTGCGCGAGCATGCCCTCGTCGCCACTCACCTTGCTTAGGGCCGGTGGTAGATCAGGCAGGCCACGCCACGCGCGCTCGAAGGCATGGCGCACATTGCCGGAACCCTTCTGGAGAGTCGCACGCGCGACCTCTTCGGCGTCTGCACGTGTATGGGCGAATCCGATCGCGATCTGGAACGAACCGGCGCGGATGCCGATCTCGGCGCCCGCCGCCACATTGCCCGGGCCTGCGCGCTCATACGTGTAGGTGAGGTAGCCGTCACCGTCGTGCAGGTCGATCTGGAGGTCCGAGCTTCGGTAGTAGCCGACAGTTGCGCGACTGAACGGACCGACGATGCAGATCCATATGTCCTGCTGGCGCAGAAGCAGGGCCGGTGGATGTGTATCGAGGACCTGGCCGAAGTTACCCTCGCTACCCGGCTGCCAGTGCGCGGAAGCCTGCATGTAAAGGCGCACGTCCGGGAGCTCAGGGGTGAACGTGGCCGCGATCAGCATCGAGTTCTCATCGGGATCCGAGAAGAACTCTTTGGTGAGGCGATATTCATGGTGGGTGCTGTCGACGGTGAATGCCGGGATGCCTGGAGCGAGCCACGTGATTCGGTGCTGCCCGTCGCCGGCGTCATCGACTGGCGGCGCGCCTCCTGCGGAGGCAAAAAAGCGCAGCTCGTGGAGCGCTACCCGATCGATGGTTGGGAAGAAGACCTCGCTGAGGTTGCCGTCGACGAGCGTGTACCAGAGCTTGCTCCTCGGACCAGGCGCCGCCCCGAACGCCATCTTGCGGCCAGGACCCCACATCGGGGGCGCGCCTGGACCACCTGGAGCCTCCATCGGGGAGTAAGTATGGAAGAGGCTCACGGCGGATAGAATCGATCGACGATCGTGACTCCCCGGGGAGGTGGCTGAGTGGCCGAAAGCACCCGCCTGCTAAGCGGGTAGGGGGTGTAAAGCTCCCTCGGAGGTTCGAATCCTCTCCTCCCCGCCATTGGCAAGGATGCCCCCCGAGGCGACCGCGGGCAGTCCGGAGTACGGTAGAAGCAATGGAGGACGTAAGTAGAAGTATGAGGGCATGACTGCTTGGAAACGGTGGCAGGACTACGCCCCGATGGTGTTCGGGGTCCTTCTCATCGTCTCGCAGTTTGTCTTCGGCGAGACCTCACACCACCTCTCTTCTATCAGTGCCTACGTACTGGGCGCGTTGCTGGTCCTGTCCGGGATCGTCGCGGCTGCGACCCGTGAAGCCCGGCGTTCCCTCATCGTCAACGCACCGGGCATCGCGGCGGTGATCACGTTCGTCGCGGCGATTGTTCTTCTGTTCGGCGGGGCGCCCGGGGTCGCCTGGACCGCCGGGGTGCTGGCGATCCTGACCGTGCTGGTCGGGGCCACCTTGCGAATGGGCCGGTAGCGCGAGGTGCAGAGAGCTACGCGGGCGGCCAGTGAGGCGCGCTAGCTAGACTCGGATTGTGGGTCCGCGAGTCAGCGCGGTCGCGATTGCGACCGTCCTTCTTCTATCGGCATGCACCAGCGGAGCACCGCAGCTAGGTAAGACAAGATCTGGCACGACTCCAAGTCCCACGCCGGCCGCGGGAACGGTCGCGTGGACAGATTGCGGCGGGGGCTTTCAGTGCGGGTCGGTGACCGTGCCACTCGACTATGCGCATCCCAGCGCCGGAACCATCGACATCGCGCTGAACCGCAAGCCGGCAACCGATCAGGCCCACCGCATCGGCTCGCTGCTCATCAATCCAGGAGGGCCGGGAGCGTCGGGCATTCAGTTCGTTCGCGAGGACGTATCGGCGCTGAAGGACCTCAATCAAAGATTCGACCTGATCGGCTTTGACCCTCGAGGCGTGGGCCAAAGCTCTCCAGTGCGTTGTCTCGACGCAGCCCAGGAAGCCGCATACGACGCACTGGACAGCGTCGCCGACGACCCACAGGAGAAGCAAGCCCTGATCGATTCCTACAAGCAATTCGCGGCGGGATGCGAGCAGTTGAGTGGGACGATTCTGCCTTTCGTCGACACCGTCAGCGCCGTTCGAGATATGGATGCGATCCGCGCTGCGCTTGGTGACTCGAAGCTGACCTTTCTGGGCTATTCGTACGGCACGTTCATGGGCGAAACCTACGCCGCGCTCTTCCCCGCTCGTGTGAGGGCGATTGTGCTCGACGGCGTTGTCGATCCGAAGCTGTCGGCCATGGACTCGCAACTCGCGCAGACTGCCGGCTTCGAGCAGGATCTGCAGGCGTTCTTGGCTGACTGCCCAACCCGCTCCTCATGTTCGTGGGCACACCCTGGCAGTCCCGAAGCAACGCTAACAGCGCTCATGCAGCGCATCGATTCCTCTCCGATCCCTGTTGGCAACAGGACGCTCACGCGCGCACTCGCGCTCACCGCCGTAGCCGCGGCCATGTACGACACGAGTTCCTGGACAACCCTCGATCAAGCGCTGACGCTGGCCGAGCGAGGGAGCGGCGGGGTGCTCTTGGCGATTGCCGACTTCTACTACGGGCAGGTGAATTTCGATGCATTCACAGTGATCAGCTGCCTGGACCGCCCCACGCCAACCGACGTGACTGCATACGACGCGCTTGGACCTGCCTTCATCAAGGCTTCGCCATTGTTCGGGCCCGCCGACCAATATGGGGGCCTTCAATGCGCATACATGCCGGTGAAAGCAACGGGCCAGCCGGGTCCGTTGACGGCCAACGGAGTGCCTCCGATCTTGATCGTCGGAGCGACCGGTGATCCGGCCACACCTTATTCCGGGGCGCAGTCGGTGCACCAGCAGCTGGCGGGATCGGTGCTGCTCACTCGGCGGGGCAACGGACACACATCGGGCAATGACCCGTGCTCAACTAAAGCCGAGAACGACTACCTGATCAGCTTGACGCTGCCGGCGGACGGCACGGTCTGCACCTAGCCTCGCTTAAGCGGCCGGGGTTGCGACCTTGGCCTTGCAGAACGTCAGCTCACCCTTATGGACGTCGACTTTCCCACCGCCATCGGTCGTTAAACCGGCCGCCGTATCTTGGCTCTGTGCCCGAATTGCCCGAATTGGAAGCGCTGCGGATCCGGCTCGGCCCCCGCCTCGAGGGCCGGCTGATCACGGCCGCCACAGTCAACCCCCAAAAGGGCCACATGCTTCGATACCCCGTCGAGCATTTCGCCAACGAGCTCCCCGCCCGTCGGTTCGTCTCACTCTCGCGGCGCGGCAAACACCTCGTTTTTGCCACCGAGCTGGGCGGAGGGGGCTCGAAGCGCTGGCTGGTCATCAACCCGATGCTGGGTGGGCGGTTCCAGATGGTGGATGGCGGGACTCCGGTGCCGGCGACTCAGGTGTTCACGATCCGCATCGAGGGCCGCCAAGAGCTCAGGTATCTCGACTTCCGCGACATGGGGCGGATCTACTGGGTCGGCGACCTGGCCAAGGAAGTCCCCGGCTGGGCCGAGGTGGGGCCGGAAGCAGACTCGGTGCCGGCGATGGGCCTCGAGGCCTTTCGCAAGCGCCTCCGGCGCTTCCGCGACGAGCTCAAGGACCTCCTACGCAACCAGGAGTTCCTGGCCGGGATCGGCAACGCGTATTCCGACGAGATCCTGTTCGAGGCGCGATTGCTGCCATTACGGCGGCGGGCGTCATTGAAACCCGCGGACGAGGAGGCGCTGTTCGCGGCGATTCCCGTGGTGCTGTCGCGGGCGGTGGAGGCGATCCTCGCCAATCCCAACTACGACGAATCCAAGCAGGATCGGTCGTTCATGGCGGTGCATATGAAAGGTGGCAAGACGTGCCCGCGATGCGGGCATCGGATCAGCCAGCTGGGGTCGAACCGGGAGCCGCTCAACTTCTGCCGGGGCTGCCAAATCTGAGCGGGCACACCTTTGAGGGGCCCTCCCTTCCGATTGGCCCCCTCCCCCGGCCCAACTCACCTGTCGGCCTCGACCTTAATACTGGGCGGCGCGGGCGCCAACCCTGGTGGTTAAGAAGCGCGCCGGACGGGCAGGTTCTCTGCGATGGATTCCAGAAGGCGCTGGGAGGCAAGCGCGATCTCGTCCACGGCCCCCTCGAACGCCACCTGGTGCTTACCCGAAGGCTCGCGGAACCCGCTCACCTTCCGCACGAACTGACGCGCGGCGGCCCGGATCTCATCTTCACTGGCGACGACTTCAGCCTGGCGTAGGGTCTTGATGCTTCGACACACGCGACAAAGATACGAGAGCCGGTATGCCGAAGAGCCGAAAAGGACCTACCGGCCTCGATGCACCGGCAGCTCTGGCAGCCCCGGCGGCGTTAGACGCCCCGGATCAAGTCCGGCGCGCTTCATCATCTCCGCGGCCAGCCGCTCATACCGCCGCTCCGCAATGTCGCCCACTGGATCCGCGCTCGCGGACATCAGCTGCCGGAAGGTCAGCGTAGAGACCGCGCGATACGCGAGCACCGCCCGCGCCTGGTCCGCCCGGCCGGTCATGGACGCGATGCGCACGAACGCGAGCGCCGACCCGATCTCGCGCATGTCGCGCCACCGCCACGCGCCGTATGGCAGCAAGACGAGCAGGATCGGCGGCAATGCCACCAGCAAGGCGAGAACGATCGCGACCTGGATGATCGCGTCGTGGACCTGGTGGCCGGCCGACACCAGCGGATCGCCCGAGTACTTGCGCAGGGCGTCTGCGACCTTCAACAGGAAGTCAGTGACGCCAGGGATCCCACCCGGGATCGCGTCGTGAAACTGCTTGATCCAACTGTTGAAGGTCGTCCCGGTGCTGGTGATCCCGTTGGCGATCACCTCGAGACCCATGACGGTCTGGTAGATCAGAAACCCCAAGACGGCCCACCCAAGAGTCCAGCCAGTGGCCATGAGGTCGGCGAACACTCGAACGAGAGCGGCCACCGGGCGGTCCGGATACACCTTGATCATGGCCCGGAAGATAAGTCACTTCCACCCCAAAGCGCGCACTTGCTGGGAGCTTCGTCCTGATCTGGAGCGGGGCGATCCCGCTTTTCACGGCCTGAGCAGGCAGCGCGCGGAAAGGGCTCATCCGATCTCACTGTTGACACCTGCGTGTCGCCGTTGCGTAAATACGGTGGCTGCTTGAGATTCGGAGTGAGTCAGGAGAGTGTGGAGAGATGAAACGAGTCGGTTTTACCGTCGCCTGCGTTTTGTTGGTGGCTGCCTGCGGTTCGGGCGGGGGCGGCAGCAACCAGTCGACAACTCCTAAACACGGCGGTACCGCCACCGTCGCGCTCGAGAGTGAGCTCCGCACCCTGGATCCGCTCGACTCATCTCTGCTGGTGGAGCGCGAGGTTTTCTACAACCTGTACGACTCGCTCTTCACAATCGATCCGAGCCTCAAGATCAAGCCCGGTCTGGTCAAGTCTTGGGACGTAACCGACCCCACCAGCTACAAGTTCACGCTGCAGTCTGGGATCAAGTACCACGACGGCACGTCCTTCAACGCACAGTCGGTCAAGGTCAACATCACCCGCTACAAGACCACCGCCAACTCGAGGCGCAAGTCAGATCTAAAGAGCGTGACGAGCGTAGACGTCGTCGACGATACGCACGTCACCCTCCACCTCGCGAAGCCGGACGCGACGCTCTTGGCCACGTTGGTCGACCGGGCGGGAATGATGCTCTCGATGGATGCGGTGCAGAAGGGAGGCCAGAACTTCTCGCTGGCGCCGACCGGCGCTGGGAGCGGGCCCTTCGAGTTCGTCGAGTGGAAGCGCAACGACCACCTGACCCTGAAGAAGAACCCCAGCTATTGGCGAAGCGGGCTCCCCTACCTCGACGGCGTCACCTACAAAGCGATTCCCGATGTCAATGCGATTGTCGCGGCACTGAAGACGGGCGATATCGACATCGCGCGGACGATTGCGGCCAAGGACGTCGCGGGTATCAAGGCCGACTCCGCCTTCATCTACCGCGATACGCCGGCACTCGGCTTCAATGGATTCGAGCTCAACACGGGTGCCGCGCCGTTCAACGACCCGGCCAAGCGGAAAGCGGTCGCAACTGCCATCGATAGATACGCGATCTTGAAGAACATCAACTTCAATATCGGCGTCGTCGGTTACGGGCCGATACCGCCATCCAGCTGGGCCTTCGATCCCTCGGAGAAGGTCTACGACCACGCTGACGCGGCCGCCGCCAAGAGCGCCGCCACCAGTTTCACATTCAACTTCAAGACGACCTCCGATCCGGTCAACCAGCAGCTGGCCCAACTGATCCAGTCAGAGCTGGCGGCCGCCGGCATCACGATGAAGATCCAGACCGAGGAATTCGCGACCTACCAGCAGGAGTGCCAGAGCCACCATTTCGAGGCCTGCGGTGTCAACTGGTCTGGACGAATCGACCCCGACGGCAACACATATGCGTGGTGGCATACCGGCGGTGATTTCAACGACAGCCTGTACAGCAACTCGCAGGTCGACGGCTGGCTCGATGACGCTCGCACCAACACGAACCAAGCCCAGCGCAAGCAGGATTACGACAACGCTCAGAAGCAGATCGTTTCCGACGCACCGTATGTGTTCACGGTTTTCGGCGTCAGCGCCCAGATTTCGAGCAACAAGGTCCAGGGCTTCACCCTGTATCCCGATCTTATGATCCGGATGGCGGAGGTCTGGAAGAGCTAACCGGTCCACCCCACTCGCGAGCACATAGATTGATGCCGGGGTACCTACCGGCATGACGACTTACCTACTAAGGCGGCTGATGCTGATGCTGCCCGTGGCCTTTCTCGTGACCGTTGGCGTATTCATGCTCATCCACCTCACCCCTGGCGACCCGGCGCTCGTCCTTCTCGGCGAGGACCGTTCACCGCAGGCGATCGCGGACATCCACAAACAGCTCGGACTCGACAAGCCGATCTATATCCAGTACGGCATCTGGCTCGACCGTATGGCTCATGGCGACTTCGGGCGCTCGATCACGACACACCAGCCGGTCTCCACCGCCATCACCGAGCGCTTACCGGCAACCTTAGAACTCGGCATCGTGGCCTTGCTGTGGTCTCTGATCGTCGCCATCCCGCTCGGCACGATCGCGGCCGTACGTCGCGGGTCGGTGCTGGACTATCTCGCTTCGGGCATAACGGTGGCCGGCGTTTCCGTCCCGAACTTCTTCATCGGGGTGGTGCTGATCTTCGTGCTATCCGTCTCACTGCGGCTGTTTCCTTTCGGTGGGTACGTTCCGTTTGCGCAGGATCCAGTCGAGAGTCTTCGCCATGTTGTGCTGCCCGCAATCGCGCTGGGCACCGCCGGCGCGGCGATCAACATGCGTTTCACACGGTCGTCGATGATCGAGGTCCTCAATAACGATTACGTGCGCACAGCGTGGGCGAAGGGAGCGTCGTGGCGCCGTGTGGTCTTCATCCACGCATTGAAGAACGCGCTCATCCCCGTCGTGACAGTGGTCGGACTTCAGATCGGGGGCATCATCGAGGGCGCGGTCGTCACCGAGACCGTGTTCACCTGGCCCGGAGTGGGGCGGCTGGCGGTAGAGTCGATCGGCGACCGCGATTACACCGTGGTGCAGGGAATTGTTCTCCTGGCGGCCTTCTCGTACATGTTCGCCAACCTGCTGGTCGACCTTGTCTATGGCTGGCTCGACCCACGGATCTCGTACGCATGATGTCGGGACCACTTCCATGAGCAATGCGGCCGCGCTGTTGGCCGCCGGGCAACAGTTCCGCAGCGCCAGGGTCAACGGGCTCGCACTCGTCCGTACCTACCCGCGGGTTGCGGCGGCGGCGGCGTTCGTCGCATTCTTGTTCCTGGTCGCGCTCCTGGCGCCGCTGATCGCGCCCCACGATCCGCTGGCTGTTCATCCAGACGACTCTTATCTGCGACCGTTCAGTCCCGGTCACCTCCTCGGCACCGACGAGCTTGGACGAGACCTTTACAGTCGGGTGCTCTGGGGCGCGCGAGTCTCGCTGCCGGTCGCGTTCGTCGCAGTCGCGGTAGGCCTTGTCGCCGGCGGCATCATCGGCCTGGTCAGCGGGTACGCGGGCGGCACCACCGACCTCTTGCTGATGCGGTTCATCGATGCACTGCTCGCATTCCCGGGCCTGATCCTCGCCATCGGTCTCGTTGCCGCCCTTGGTCCCGGCCTGCGCAACGCGATGATCGCGATCGGAATCGTCGCGATACCGATCTACGCCCGTCTCGTGCGGGCCCAGGTGCTGCAGCTCAAGCAGATGGAGTTCATCACCGCCACGCGATCGCTCGGAGCACGGCCGATGCGGCTCGTGCTGCGGCACATCCTGCCGAATCTGCTGAACCCCCTCCTCGTGCAGGTCTCGCTTTCGGCCGGGTTCGCCATTCTCGCGGAGGCGACGCTCTCCTTTCTTGGCCTGGGCGCCCAGGTTCCAACCCCAGACTGGGGTCAGATGATCAACTCCGGCCGCACGTTTCTGAACAACGACCCGTGGTTGGCGATCGTGCCTGGGGCCGCGATCTCCGTCACCGTCTTCAGCTTCAACTGGCTGGGCGATGCGCTGCGAGACGCGCTCGATCCCAGGCTTCGTTCATGACACTCGTTTCTACCGACCCCCCGCGTACGCCTGGCCGCCTCGTGGGCTGGCCGCAGCGGAGACAAGGCCTGAGCGAGCGTCGCGGCCTACCGCGCAGATGCGACCGAGCGACCACGGGCCCGCCTCAGTCACCTCGTGTCCTCGGCGGCGCAACTCACTCATCGCCGAGGGGTCGATCCTTGATTCGGCGTGCATTCGACCCACATGCGAATCATGCGGCGCAAACGAGCTGGGGAAGTGCGAGGTGTGGAACATCGGCGCGTCGACGGCGGCCTGAAGATCAAGGCCGAAAATGACGTGCGCCAGGAAGAACTCGAACGTCCACTGATCCTGCTGATCGCCCCCGGGAGTGCCGAACGCGATCCTCGCCTCGCCATCGCGCAGCGCCAGGGTCGGGCTGAGGGTAGTGCGCGGACGCTTGCCGCCCTCGACGCGGTTGGGGTGGTCCGGATCGAGGTTGAACATCTGCGCTCTCGTGCCGAGGCCAAAACCCAGGCCGTCGACGACCGGAGAGCTCTGCAGCCAGCCTCCGCTGGGCGTGCAAGCGACCAGGTTTCCGTGCCGATCGGCAACCGCCACGTGAACCGTGTCGCCGCGCACTCCTCCGGTCGCTTGGGACCCAGTGCCGGTCCAATGACCCTTGGCGACGACTTGGGCCGAGCGCCGAGGCAGCCGCGGCTCCTTGCCGTCGAGCGTGCCGGGCCGGAGCTTCATCGATGCGGCCGGACCGATCAGCTCGCGGCGTGAGCGGCCATAGTCCGGCGAGAGTAGACGCTCGAGATCGACGCTGACGAATTCCGGGTCGGCGTACCAAGCCTCGCGGTCCGCGAACGCGAGCTTGGCGCCCTCGACGACGGCATGAATGTGATCGGCGGTCAGAAATCCGGCCTGGGCCAGATCGTCCGGATCGAGGAGGCGCAGCTGCTGCAAGAACACGGGCCCCTGACTCCAAGGCCCGCATTTGGCCACTGTCCAGCCGGCAAAGTCGACAGTTTGCGGCTGCTCGTGGTTTGCTTTGAAGTGATCTAGATCGGCGGCGGTAAGAAGGCCCCGATGGGGCGTCCCAGTGCTATCCATCAGCTCGTTTCGGCTGTGGTGGTCGATGGCCTCCGCGACGAAGCCTGAGTAGAAGGCGTTCAGCGCTCCGTCGATCTGCCGCTCGCGCCCGCCGCCGGCCGCTTTCGCCTCGGCCAGCAGCCCCTGAAAGGTCGCGGCGAGGTCGGGATTGCGAAAGCGGGTGCCAGGGCCGGGGACGCCATTACGCAGGTACACCGAGGCCGAAGTCGGCCAGCTATTCCTGAATAGGTCCTCCACCGCAGTCAGCACAGCGGCGATCTGCGGCACGATCGGGTACCCGCCCTGCGCGTAGTCGATCGCGAACTGCAGAACGTCCTCCAACCGGCGCGTGCCGTGATCGCGAAGAAGCGTCATCCAGCCCGCGAACGCGCCGGGCACACAAGCGGCCAGCAAGCCGGTGCCGGGTATGTCCTCGATGCCCATCGACTTCATCCGCGCGATCCCCGCGGCCCCCGGGGCCGGACCCTGGCCGCAGATCACCTCCACGCGTCCCCGGGACGAGTCCCACAAGATGATTGGGACTTCGCCACCCAGGCCATTCAGATGGGGCTCAACGACCTGGAGCACGAAGCCGGCGGCAGCAGCGGCGTCAAAGGCGTTGCCGCCCATCTCGAGGGTCGCCAGGCCGCATTGGGTGGCGAGCCAGTGCGTTGAGCTCACCATGCCCAAAGTGCCCTTGAGCTCGGGCCGTGTCGTGAACGACGCTTCAAGGGCGGTCATGAGAGCTGTTTGTATCACCGTCCTCCGGAACGGCGCTGCCGCTACCCGTCGATCGCGAAGTCGACCTCGACCGCCACCTGCACGTCCAGCTGGCCGACCGGGACCTGCGAGGAGGCAGGCGCCGCAGCCTTGATGTCGAAGTTCGCCGAGGAATAGCCCGATGTGCTCAGGTCGCTGACACGAAGCACCTTGCCGAGCTTGACCCCTGCGGCTGCGGCCATCGCCTGGGCCCGCGAGCGGGCGTCGGCAATCGCCAGTGAGCGCGCCTCCGCCTGTGCGGCTTTCGGATCGGCAAGCGTGAAGCCAACGCTGATCTGCGTCGCTCCGCCCTCCTGGACCAGCGCGTCGAGCGTCTTGCCGACGGTGTCCACGTTGTGCCACTTGAGCAGCAGCTGCTCGAACGCCCGATAACCATCGATTGTGCCGGTCCCCGGCGCGTAGCTCGGGCCGACTGAATAGCCCGTAGTGTTTACGTCTTTGTCGGCGATCCCAAGCGCCTTGGCGCGCGCAATCAGCTTGCTCGCCTTGCTAGCCAGGTCCTGCTGCGCGGCGGAGGCGGTACTTTCCCTGGAGTCGACTGCCACGGAGATCAGTGCGAGGTCGGGCTTCCTGGAGACGATCGCGTCGCCGCCGGTGATCACACCCGGATCAAAAGTCGACGTGGTCGATGAGGCTGAGGGCGCGCCGACCAGGATCGAAGGTCTGCTGACCGCGAGCACCGCCAACGTCGCGGTGAGCGCGCAGAGTGTAGCTGCGGCGGCGGACAACACGACCGGGCGGATAGTTGATTGCAATGTGGCGTTCCTCCTGTCGACCGAACGCCGCGTCTCGCGGCCGGGTAACAGGGAACTCTAGATCCGGGTCAGCCTCCAGAACCGCCCGGGCGGGTAGATCGCCTCGGAGGTGGTCAAGGGCACGTCGACGTTGTAATCGCCGAGCACCATGTTGAGCGCGCCTGCGTTGGTCCCCCGTGGGATCGCATTCCTGATCGTCAGTGCCGGCGCCCGCACGCTCTGCCTCAAGATCATCCCCGGCCACTCCACCAGGTCGACGTTCGTCGTCGACAAAAGGTCTGAGCGGCCTCCCCACGGCAGCTCGTAGCTGCCGACAGCCACGTACTTGGAAAGCACCCTGACGATGTGCAGCTGCGGCGTCATGGCGTCGATGAGCGCCTTGGCGGCGGCGAATGCGGCATCCAGGGTGGGCAGCCCCATCACGCAGCCGAAGATGGTTTTGGTGAAGCCGCTGAGGGTGATAGAGGCGGCGAAAAGGAAGTTGGCACCGAAACCTGAGCCGGTCTTGATGCCGATGATGCCGCTCTGGCCGAGGGCGTAGTCGACGTTGTACACGGTGCCGGCGACGGGCAGCTTGGTATCGGATGTCGCCACGATCTGGGCCAGCACGTCCTGATTCATGGCCTTCATGCCCAGACTTACCAGGTCGGTCGGCGTGCTCACAGTCTGGTCCGACGCGCCGGCCGCATCGGCGAACTTGGTGTGGCTCATCCCAAGCTTCTTGGCCCACTTGTTCATTTCTGCGACGAAGGCAGTGGTTGAGCCTGCGTCCCAGTTCGCCAGTGTGAAGGCGATGTTGTTGCCGGATGGTATAAGCAGGGCCTGGAGCGCTTGCAGCTCGGTCAGCTGCTCGCCGGCGCGCACCTCGACCACCGACTGCTTGGCGGCGTTGTCCGCCTGATATTCCTGCACGTCCGCGTCGGTGATCACGATCGTGGGGCCCGGTTCACTCTTTTTCAGCGGCTTGTCGTTAAGGACGACGAAGGCGGTCATCACCTTGGCCACGCTCGCTGCGGGCACCGGCTTCTCGTTGCCGGATGAGGCGATGAAGCCGAGGCTCGAGACGGCGACGGCGGCCGAGCCAGTGCTCGGCCAGGGCAGCGTGGGTGCCGTCCCCGAGGTCGTCGTCGAGCTCGCCACCGATTCTGTGGCCGGCACCGCCGGGATGGGTCGGATGAAGTAGTTGAACGCCAGGTATCCGACGCCTACTAGCAACAGCACGCCCGCCGCCCGAAGCTTCACGTGCCCACGATACTTTCAGGAGGGGGAGCGGTGCGGCCAAGACGACCCCACCGGCGAAAGGAGCACCCGGCCGGCGTTACCTCAGCCGGATTTCCAGTTCCTGAATGCGTTCATCAGCTCGGCCTTCAGCGGCTCCGGGACAGGCTCGGAGGCGACCCTGCCCAGCAGCATTCGCGCAGTGCGCAGCTGGGCGAGATAGGCGCGACAGCCGTCACAGCCTTGCATGTGGTGGTCGAACTTCGCTCGGTCGGCGGCCGACAGCACGCCGTCGAGGTAATCCGTCATCAGCTCGACGACCTCGCGGCATGTCACTTCAGGTACTCCTCGAGCGCCTTGCGCACTGACGCCCTGCCCCTGTGCAGCCGCACCCGCTGATTTGCAGCCGAGATGGACAGCAAACCGCATACCTCGTCAGCGTCGAAACCGGCGACGTCGCGCAGGATGAGAACCTCGCGCTGCTTGGCGGGCAATGCCTCAATGGCGGACTTCACCTGGTCGATGGTTTCGCGGTCGAGCAGCTTCGATTCCGGCACGTTGCTCCAATTGTCGGGAGGCGTAGACCACAATCCATTACTTCCAAAGCGGCGCTGATCGACCGTCGGGCCGCGACCCTCTCCGGCGTCCCGCCGGAACAATGAGGTGAAGGGCGAGATTCGCGACTCCTTGCGATGGCGAGACCGGGCGACGTTGAGAAGGATCCCGAAGACCCAGGTCTTGAGCGCCGAGCGCCCTTCGAACCTGTCCAGCGTCCTCAGGCAAGTCAGCCATGTTTCCTGCACCGCGTCCTCGGCCGCGCCTCGATCGCGGAGATAAGACATCGCCAGCCGCATCATCGGCCCGTGGTAGCGGCCGATTAGCGCCTCGAACGCGGCGTCGTCGCCAGACTTCAGGGCGTCGAGGTCAGGATCGGACGGTTCTCTTACCACCTGTGGGCCAGGATAGGAGGAGGCGCTTTCGGGCCAGGGTGGGCGGACCGAGAACAGGGACATGCTCATCAGGAGTTCGTGTCTCCCGGCAGGGTTTCGTTACAATCGCTTGATCAGCCCATGCGTTCGGCTGGGGAGCGAAGCCAGGGTTTCTGCTGTGGCGTCAACGATGAGGTGAACGTACAACCCACTCCGTGACTTGGAACCAAAGCTAGCGCTCTCGCGGCCTGCGCTACGCTCGGAGCCATTGCTTCCGCCGTATGGTGGTGGCCAATGAGCCCCAACTCGAAGCTTCGCTTGCGTGTTCGGACTTCAGTCGTGTTCACAGTGTTTACGCTCGCCGCCTGCGGCGCAAGCTCCTCGAACGCCTCGAACCAGACCAGCCCTCCGGCCACCAAAGCACAGGCCCAGTGCACGGTCGCGGCGGCGATGCTGCCCATCACAGCGAAGTTCAACACCGCCACCACTCAAGTCACCGCTTGGACGCCCAGCGACTTGAAGTGCGCCTCCGGTATAGCCAGGCTCACAGTCCTGATCGGGCCGATCAGTGCCCCGGCGGGTGGGCCGCAAAGTTCCGAACACCTGGTCTTGCTCGAGGACGACGCCGGAAAGTGGTTGATCGCGAACGACATCCTCTGCAACCAGCAGGGCTATCCGACCAGGAAGACTCCGCCCGAGCTCGGCATCCTCTGCGGCTTCCAGTAACGCTTCGGAACGGTGACGGGGCTTCGTGAATGCTTTTCGAACTACCGCGAGCGGGACTGCGTTGGGAATGGCGAGAGCCCTAAGCTCGCGCCGCGGTGGCGAGGACGAAGAGGACGGCCGTCAACAAGCACAATTCGGTCAGCAAAGTTAGCAAGATGCGCGCCCCAGAGCCGCCACCCCACTATGGCGTGCGCCGCGTCCAGGAATGCCGCCTACTGCCGGAACGTGCTCTCGGAAGCCTGGAAGAGGCCGCTGCTTTCCTGGCCGAACGAGGCCTCCTGACACGCATGCCCGACTGCGCGCTCCCCAGCCTTTTCGGCGCGGTACACGAGGAGCCGGCCCGCCCCGACGGGCGAGGCTTCGACCTGTGGCCGCGGACCCGCTGGATCTGGTCCTTTCAGCTGGCCGCTCTTCCTGGCGTGCTGCTGACCAAGCTGCACCGCGGAAAGTCGCTTTATCTGTCGAATGCGACCGCCCGCTCCCTCGATCCGCTCGTGCGCCGTGAGATGGCGACCGCCACGGGCGACGAGGCCCGACTCCTCGACCACCTGTCGCGCCACGGCGCTTCAATGTCGGAGGACGTCGCGATGGAGCTCGGCTGGGACAGGGCTCGGCTGAAGCGGATCCGAACACGGCTCGAGCGCGTAGGAACGGTAGTCTGCGACGGACTTGTTTTCAACGATGTGGCGACCTGGCACTTCGCGCCCATGCGTCGCTGGGACGATGTCGTCGAGATGTCCTCGGAGCCAGACGATCCTCTGGCTGTGGCCCTGCTGGCAGGGCTTCGCGCCGCGGTCATAGCTCCCGAACGGGAGGTTCGCAGTTGGTTCAGCTGGCCGATACCTGCCGAGACGGTTGACCGGCTCGTCGAATCGGGCAGGCTCGTCCGGCCGGCCCCCGGCTGGGTTGCCGTCGCCTCCTGATCAAGGGGCTTTGACCACCAGTTGCGGTACGCAACGGCGTGATGGTGGGGAGGGAGGTGCGGAGGGGGAGAGATTTGAACTCTCGATAGGCTTGCACCTATAACAGTTTTCAAGACTGTCGCCATCAACCGGACTCGGCCACCCCTCCAAAGGGCACCAAGGATTCTAGGAGGCGCGGCCGAAACCCTCGGTGAGAGATTCGGTCATCCAGGTGGCCCGGATGCTAGGCGCCGGAGAACACGCGAGGGCGCGCATTTCGCTTATGCGCAACCGAGCGCGCGCAGACGGCAACAACGCAGGCGGGCCGCATGGGCGCCGAAGATCCGCCGACGGCTTTCGCCAAGCCTCCTAATCAGCGCTCCCCGATGACTTCCAGGCCACCCATGTACGGCCGCAGCACCTCGGGCACCGTGATCGTCCCGTCGGCGCGCTGATAAGTCTCGATGATCGCGTCGACCGTGCGCGTGAGGGCCAATCCGCTGCCGTTGATCGTGTGGACGAAGCGGGGCGGCGCGCCCCGAGCCGGTCGGTAGCGAATGTTCGCGCGCATCGCCTGGAAGTCGTTGAACACAGAGCAAGACGAAACCTCGAGATAGCGCCCCAGTCCGGGACACCACGCATTCAGGTCGTACTTCTTGTACTGCGCGAAACCCATGTCGCCAGTGCACATCACCATCACCTGGTAGTGCAGGCCCAGGCGCCGGAGGATGTCCTCCGCGTCGGCGGTAAGCTTTTCGAACTCGTCCATCGACGTCTCCGCCGCCGTCACTTTGACCATCTCAACCTTCGAGAACTGATGCA